>Ga0307512_10003491_pt1 | contig 18200 bp, 15 predicted proteins | sample 14_EM_MG_FD_200267 | JGI IMG/M metagenome (GOLD analysis project Ga0307512, IMG submission 200267) | Populus trichocarpa ectomycorrhiza microbial communities from riparian zone in the Pacific Northwest, United States - 14_EM | ecosystem: Host-associated > Plants > Roots > Unclassified | place...
ACTAATCTCTCGTATGCTCGACCTGTGGTGAGTTTGACACAGGGAACTCGGTTCGTGCGACATCAACCTGTAATTGCCAGGGAGTCTGCTCGGGTGGGGGGAGTGGCGGGATTCGAACCCGTAAAGAACAGCATAGTGGTGGCAAGGCCATACCACTACACTAGGGGGCCACTCCCCGAGTGCAATTGGGAGTGTACTTGAGAGTGTGCTCGGGAGTGTGATTGAGAGCATCTTGAGAGCTTATTTGGGAGCGTATATATAAGCAGGCTAGTAGTGTGTCATCCAGTGCAATTGGGAGTGTACTTGAGAGAATGCTTGGGAGTGTGATTGAGCGCGTCTTGAGAGCGTACTTGGGAGCCAATAGTCAAGCAGGCTTCGAGTGAGCCATCGAGTGCAATTGGGAGTGTACTTCAGAGCATGCTCGGGAGTATGCTTGTGAGCATCTGGAGAGCTTCTTTGGGAGTGTACAGTCGAGCAGGCTGGGAGTGTACAGTCGAGTGCAATCAAGAGTGTACTTCAGAGCATACTTGGGAGCATGCAAAGAACTGCATTTGGCTGTTTAGTTTCAAGTTTGTTGAATGCAGCATGATGTATAGTATCAAGCGCACATAATTGCATGAGTATCATAGTTATCTAGTCAATACGCAGGTCGATAGGACTTCATAGTGCGACGAGTCAAATATGCGCTGGATCACCGACTCAAAAACTGCTTCTCTATGAGTTACATGTCACTTAGGGTTATTTTTCCCGGTGTCTGGCTCAATCCCTTTAAGTTTGGTTAACTTTTTATTCTCCTCCACAAGGCTTGCCACACTTGCTTTGAGCATCGACATTTCTTTTATCAGAATGTCGATTTTCGAGTACAGTTTTGCAAAATGTCGGTCCATGACTTTGAGGAAGGCCGAACTGACCATCTTCTGTGCCGTATCCTCAGCCATATCTGTTAATCCGCCCTTGCTGGTAATAACCTCCTCGGACATCATTTGTTGTTGTTGTGGGGTTGTTTAGCCCCACAATCTCAAGTTCTGCTTGGGTGACGGATTTTTCTTACGTTTCCCATTCTGCTTTGTCCGTGGCTCGACTGTCAAAATACTGGCTAGCATTGAAGAACCGATGGGATTGTACTCGCTATCGCTAATGTATTTATATTCGAAATACTCTGTGGAAGGATCAGAATCCCAGGCATTACCTTCGGCAATCATCTCCTGCAATAAACCAAAGCGGGAGGAAGCAGTTTCAGGTGTAGAAAGACCCACCCAAGGCATTAGGGTCAACGAATTGTGCCTGATACTAGGCATCACGAGGCCGTAGAGAAATTACTGGGCGGCATATGGTTCACCAGCAAGCCACGGCTTGGCCAGAGCTAGCGGTGAGGTGGTGTGTCGAGGTCTCAGTATGGCAATTGCATGTTGCGTAGAGTTGATCACCGACTCAGATTTTCCAGTGCAATCTAGTACCTACTTCCCATTGATTGTGGGCGTATGTGTGTGTATTCGCTACAGGGCTGATGGAGATGATGGCAATGGCTGCGGCAATGGTGATGGTGTTGGTGATGGTGATCATAGTACCAGAAGTACTGAGCAAAACAGCGAAGTCTACAGTCAGTAAAGACAGGTATAGGTCCATCTCCGGCCGGCGGCTGTATATCGTTCCATAGGCCCGCCCTCCCATAGATATGAATCAACTATAGATGAGTATACACTGCGCATCGTGCAGGGGTCCACCGAAAGCTTGCTAGGAGCTGCACGAGTGTGCGGGTGCGCGTAGCTTAGCCTATAGTCGGTTAGCACTTTTGCTGATGAAAAGTTGCGAGTCTTGTGGAAGAAATTAAATAGTTTGGTGAAGTCAGGGAGAATGTGTCAGACCCAGAAAGGCAGCCACCAACAATGGCGTGAACACCAAAAAAGGATCCTACGATCAGGCCTAGGATACTGCCAGCACTAAGAAAGCAGGTAGGACTACCACTAGCCAGAAGGACATTCAAACGAAATTGGGCAATACAAGTCGAAGAGGACGACATGTTACCTATAAACATCAATGTATTGGATGCATATCCGGGACGACTGTATACTGCAATGAGATTCACATCCCCACCATCTACCCATATGCTTTCTCAATACACTGGAGTTTCAATGAATGCAACGAGAAGGGAGGACAAAAGGGAGGAAAATGATATGGAAGACCTCCAGTGGAATTGGCGGAAATACAGAAAAAGCAATAGTACAGGGAAGTCCAGAGGATCACAGGATCACAGGATCAAGTGACTGAACTCAGACATACGATAATATGGAGGCAGGAGGACAATCATAGAGTCAGAAGATGACCTGGAGGGAGGGGAGGACAACACAAGAGGGGGGAGTGCGAAGCCCCAGAACAGTTCAAAGAAAAGGATGAGTGACTGTGAAGAAGTCGGGTAATTACGAGTTATAATGATCATCACGGATTGATTGAAGTGTATGACTCCTAAGGGGGAAGATATGAAAGTTGGTGACACTGTTAGGGTTAGCCGAGCAGGGCTTAGCAATGGAGGAGAGTTGGAAGAAAGGGTTGCAGTTTAGATTGTGCTGTTATGGTTTGAAGATCCTGCAGGGCTGAAGTGTTATTTTTATGACTCTCTTTTGTTTTAGTTTGCTTTTTGGTGCGATTTTTTTGTGCGTTTTGGGGGTGGGCTTGGTGGGTTTAGCGGCTTTAGTGCCCTCCATTGAGTAGCGGGAAGTAGGAGGGACGACTTTGCCTAGGAGAGACGAAGGTGGAGTTTCAACGGCCTTGTGCCCTCCGCCGACTGAAGACCGAGGAAGTTCCGGGGAACTGGGTTAAATATGTCATGACCGCTATGCGGCCGACCGGTTAGGTAACGACACTGGGCACTCCCCTTACGGGGGTGAATGCAATATGATTACAAACAAACAAACAAACGGTAATGTGACTTGATTGTCAAAAAATCGTTGTAGAATCATGGTAGTAACTAGATTGGTATCATATCGTTATTGCACAGTGTACCCTTTACGATCTTAAGATATGAATTCTGATCTGAGGCCCATACGTCTTAAGAACTCATACGAGACATCCCTTCTGCTATCTCCGGATCGATACTCCTGGAGGCGCCACGAGCCCACATTATAGAGAAACGCTCTGGAATTCCCGGCTTCCTCACCCTTTTAGAACATTCTCTCCACGTTTCCTTAAGCCAATTCATGACCGAAGTTATGCTGAAGGCGATGATAATAAGTGGAACAATCACAGCGAATGAGACGCCGACTTTGAGCGCAGTGAGCACAATACCAAACTTAGACTCGCGGAAGAGGTGGCGGGTACTTACACAAATACTTCGAGACGTATCCTAACTGCCAGGTCGTTGTGCCGTTCGTTTTTGGGAATTCCTGGACGTTCAGGGTGAAGAAAGTTGCCATGAATGACAAAGGGAGCTATAATTTCGTTTAAGATCAAATTTCAGTGACATAGTGAGATAGCATAGTACATACAAAGATAATCGTCACGATGGTAAAGACGAGAATTGTCTATATCTCTTAACAGATGAAACCAGAGTTATGTCTATTGAAAGGGGTTTACTAACTGTTCCTTGCTTCGCTGTAGCTCTTACCTGGTCTCCAGCGAAATGAGCCTCGAACACATTCGCTTGTTTCTGTTTGAGATCCAACAGGTGGTTAAGCTTGCGGTGTTAGTCATACGAATGATGTATTCAGTAATTCAGCTGGATACCTACCGTCTTATAAGCTCTGTTGGCGCGTTCCTGCATTCGTTCAAAGTCCATGATGTTTTTGTCCACCATAGGATATGTGTCTTTGAGCTGAGGCTTCGCCGGCTTGGGATCAGGACACGGGGGGGTCCGGTTACCGTGGATCTCATGTATCATGGCTGTTAGCACAGTACGCTGATCCTTCAAAACCAGCAAAATAATGTTAATTTCATCCAGAATGTCTTTGATTTCAATAAGTAATCTGGTTTCTTCAGTGATATCAAAAAAATCGTTGGTATCCTCCCTGCGACGATGCTCCTTTGCCTTCAATTTCATTTCTCGGGAGGCCTGTTCGAACTCGTTGAATTACTGGGTTTCATCATTTGCCTAGTTTCTGGTCAGTATCTGGCAGAGAACTAATCACTTGTTTCACTAACCACCCTTCCGATGTAGTTCTCAAAGAATTCTTGAAACTGAAGATCTTTTGGGACTCGGGAACGATCGAATACATTTGAGCAATAGGTTGTGATCACATCCACCAGGTCGTACACTGACGCAATAGGAGCGCGGTCCGTAGACACTAAGTAATTGAGAAGGTTTTGCAGCACATCTTCCTCGGTACTCTGCCCCCATCTCTGTGGAAAGCAGGTGATCACTGTGTCAGATGTAATCGGAGTATTTTCGCGTCCCCTGACAACCCAGAGCCATAATTGGTCCACCATAAAGATGTTCGGAGAGTTTGCTTCTGGCTCGGTCGAGGACTGATGATTATTATTACTTCTCACCCAACGCTCTACCACCTGGTCAAGATCTCGCTTCTCAGTATCATCGAGCATATAGTAATAGAACTGATCCAATGTACGGCGGGGGTGCAGGGATCTGGAGGTGTTCTTAAGGTACGCTCTTATAAGCATCTTGTCATCGCGCAATACAAGCTTGTCATGGGAAGATTCAGGTTCGAACGTCTTCGGATTGGAGCTGATCGATTCTAAACCAGAATCCGTCCAGTCAAACTCCAAGCGTGGGCATTTGCCACGGTCAATATTACGCTGATGGCATTCTCTAATGACCAGATTGATGTTGTGCCGCCGATTGGATGTCTCGAAATTCAAGTATGGCATCTACTTGTATGAGTTTCTGCAGGATATTCCGGTGTCTTGCGGAAGACACCTACAAACATCACTAAGTCATGTTCTGAAAGGTCCGCCACCTTCTGGTCTCCCTCCTTTCGATCGGCGACTTTTGGGTCAACAACCCTTTGGTCGACCTCTTTCTGGTTCTGACCTGAATACAGTTTCATCTAAGCGTCTTCCGAGTTAGCCCACCCCTCTCCCAATTTAAAAGAAGTGTTGTGGGTTATTCACGCTTATTTTTTTGGCTTGTGGCCACATATGGCGGCTGTGCGGAGCAAAACCTATGAATATGTTTAGCTTCCCCGTGCCAAGAGCAGCTAGATGAGCAAACCTTCGTGCTGTTGTCCAGCTATCGAATCATCCGTGATTCCTAACTGTGCAAAAAGGTCCTACAGAAGAGTCAACAGCGGCGCATGTGAGGCGCAACCACGAACATACGCTGACCCATGCCACCTAATCTCATCAGGCTTAGAATCTTCCTTTCTGCTTCATTTTCAAGAACTTACGTTATTTGCAGGAAGATGGTACCAGCAGCATTCAGGCTTTTCCTTAACCTTAGGGTCTCGAGTATCGTCTAATATATCTCGAGGTCCGCCTTGGTATAGAACTTCATACACAGTTGGACGTTCTAGAAAGCGCTTTTCCTTTCCGTCAAGGGTGTAGAATTCGGCAAGAGTTGCTAAGAAACCTCTACAGGCCATAATCGCTTCTCGCGATTGTGGCTCCTTCGGCTTTTTCAACTGAGGTCGGACGGGGTTTGAAGGAGGTCCGATCAGGAGGTCGCGGTGGATGAACAGCAATCTCACCGACTCACGATTGGCAGCCAGATTTTGTGCCGAGTTGCCTCCGTTGTCTTTCGCATTGATATCGGCACCTTTATCCAATAAAAACCGAACCATTTCGATAGCATTATTGGCAAGCAGGGTTTCTTCTTCTTTAGATGTTCCATTCTTTATATCTTCGCCACTTCTTACCGCTTCTGTTACAGCTATGTGCAGTGCTGTTTTTCCGGTCGTGTCCCTGAAACCAATCGCAGCCGGTTTGTTAGTCAGCAAGACTCTAGCCGATTTTAAATGTCTATTTTTGACCGCCATATGGAGAGCTCTCTGCCAAAAAATGTTGGGTAACTTGGCAACGGGTTCCTTGACAATATTCACTTTCAAATAATCCTTATTGCCATTGGCTGCTGCATGAAGAAGTTGACCAATCCTCACAAATCCCTGAATGTGTTCTAGAACACGCACGTAGTGTGGGTTATCAGGAGTAGTAAACTTAGCCGTACCCCGCCAGTCTCGTCCAAGCGTGATTTTTGAGAAATCGAAGTACTCAGTTGCTCCTTCATTCCAATCCTTGTTGGGTGTCTTGTCGCGAGTCAGCTTGCGCGGTCCCATTTCAAGAGTCCATCTTTCTCTGCATCAACTGGGCCAAATACCTTGAAACATTGTTCCTCATCAAACCAAGCCAGAGGTATTCCTGTTCTCTCGACCTTATGCAAGGGTGGGGGATTCAGCCTACTATCACCTGACTTAATCTGTTTAGATTCCTGGCGGATCTTAGGGGAGAAACCGGAATGGCTGGTGGTGACGTTGGCAGCGTGAAATTTTGGAGCTAAGAAGACGATGCCGGCCGTGGAAGACAAAATTATTTCTGCAGATGGCGTCTGAACCATCGATTTTCCAATAATGATGGCACCTTCCGCATGCCCCAGGAATACAATGGGCCGGTTAGGAGTGTCTTTTCTCACTTCACTCAAGCATCGAAGCAGCTCAGCGGTCAACAATCCCAGATCTTCCATATTCGGCACAATCGGCGGATATTCAAACCACATAACTCGAGCCTCTGGGAGTGTTTTCGGGAGCATATTATCGTCCCTGAGCCAATTGATCCGTTTTATAGGTTGCTTTTGACCGGTTGAGGCGGTGCTTGGAACGTTCTTTGCTGGCAACCCCGTCGCATCTTTTGCGATAGGATCCGTTCCAGTTCGGCTTTCGGATGTTCCGCTCGCTGGTAGTATCTCCTTTCCGAGTGAACTGTTTCCAGTAGGATGCTTACTAGTCTGCAGGTCCGCATCCCACGTCAAATCTATATTCTCACCCCAGCCTCGGACAGCGACAATATCGACAGATCTAGAGTCTCCGTCTGATTCGGGAGGATGTAGAATTTCGAGCCTGCATTGAATAGGAGTATGCTACACCAATATTAATCAACACCCTAGCTTGTGTATAGTAATGAACCTACTTCCTGCAGGACCACTGACTGGGTTGAGCTAGAACGAAGAACCTCCCTGAAGAGCCTTCGCGCATGATTTGTTGCGATAGTGATGGGGAGAACCGTGTGTATTGGCTATAGAGCGATGACTGTCTAGGTACAGGTCTAAAGGTCCAAGATGCGTAGGGAATGGAAGAGTAGTGTGAAGTCTAAAAGAGCAGTCACGAACCTTAGGCTCTATCAACATGATTTGCCGGCGCTGCTCGTAACCCTTCTGCTTTCGGTTCACCCACACCGGCGTTTAAGGCAGGCGATGAAGGTCTGCTCGGCGGTGACGGCCACCATCCCAGACGATTGGCATGGCCGAGAGGGGAAATGGTCAAAGCTGTATCTTCCGCAGGTTGTGTGGATTGAGCGTTAACTTCCCTGGGGTGCCTCCGCGCGGGATTTGCGGGTGTTGCTCGTGGCCCTTCTGCTTTCGGTTCACTCCCACCGGCTTTGGCGGGCGATGAAGATCTCTTCGGTGACGACGGCAGTGTCTGCAGAGGATCGGTACGGTCCAGAGGGGAAATGTTCAAAGCTGTATTTCCTAGGGTTTGCGTGGGCTGGATGTTTCCGCCGCCGGCAGCGATTCTATGGTAGTGGCTTTAGAAGGACCTGTGTAGAATGTTTAGAATTATCAAATGCTAGATAACGTGAAAAAAGGTTAACATAAAGACTCACCGCTTTGAGTCTGCATCGTATTTTCTGTGTCAGTTCTAGTTTGCGAACAAGGTACGGTATCGATAGATCAGTATGTCCCTTCGACCTGTTTATGTGCAAAATGGAACGGCATCACCGAATGGTATGGTAACACAGTATGCATGCTGACGAAGATATGACGTTGTTCAAGGTTGATCACTTGATACCATTAGCGGCTTGCTATACCAAAATTCAGCTGGTGCGGCTGATCAGGCACGATCAGTGATCTCAAAAATTCAGTCTGACCCGGAATAGTTCACAAAGTGGCAAAGACTAAACCTGATTACTTTCTAGCTTATATGACTGGAATAAGCTGAATTAAATCTTGAGGACTAGTTCAATTTTGCCTGTCTGCCCATAGCATCAAGTTAGATGACCTCTGTTTCTTCCAGTGGTTAAGCTTTACCGCAGTCCTTAGTCCAGTGGTCGATATCAGCTAAGTTAAGCAGAGGAAACCATACCAAAGAACCCCTGAACAATGTATCCATTCAATCCTCGCATAATTATATCTAATCACCCACTATCACTCGTTCTGTCCTCCTGACTTCTGTTGCTATATATAGTACGGTCCTGCAGCAAATGTGTTCGTGACAGGGTCCGATCGATCGCCCCACGAAAGTATCTTCAACACAAATTGTTCGATTTCTCAACCGCAACACATCAGAGAGACCTCAGAATTTGGAATTCGGTATTTAAGATGGTGAAGAGTAAGTATTTTAATCCCATTTATTAATGTTACACAATGAGGCTATAGTAGCTTGAATAATGGAAAATGCGCCAAACCCATACTTTCAACCTCACTTCTAACAAGTGACAGTTACAAAATCTACAGTACAAAATAAAAGCTCATCTTTTAGAATATATTGAAACTTCACATATAGAAGGGTTAGGAGATAAAAGGAGAAAAGAATCAGAATATATGGTGATGAGAATATTGTGCAGTAACAATTAGCTATAGCTATACTCTAAGCAAGGTGGGTTATGGCCTGTGCAACTTTTGCTACAGAGCTGTATAATGCCACGATTTTTTTTAAAAGCACAAAATATCTTTTCTTCATCATCCAAAGGACTTATTTTTCAATTACAGCTCTCTAAATTATGTGATTGTTGCAAAATTGCGATTTTTCAATTTCATGGGGTGCACCGTTGCGGCTCTTTACGTGGCCATCACGAACACTTTTGCTACGGGCCTGTACAGTAGTGGTAAGAAAGTGAGTATACGCTGGAGGGTGCTGATCACCTTAGCGTGTATACCCACTTTCTTACCATGACGGTACATAGGAGAGAACCATTTGTGTAGATTCTATGATACAGAGAAGAGAGAAGGAGAAAGACTCGACTTATATACAGAGGATCATCGGGGAAAACTTTGATGCTTCGCCACTCTGAGTCACTCGCCACCGGATATGCAGCGACCTCTGTTACATATATAAGATCTGAGACGTGTCACAGACCTCATACAAGTACACGGTAACTGGGGCTGATGTCTCATGTATATATCTCGAGTCCTTCTTCTCCTTAAGTCCATCCATACACACGGTTCTCCCCATATCGTCGAATGTGGATCCCAGAACACGAATCTTTATAGAAGAAAATGACCAGATGGTTGATACTCTACTCGAGTAGCTGGGACCAGGAATGTAAGTCCCTTAGAGTAGTAGTGTGTCAAATCTAAGATTACTACTCGTCGATATCAAGTCTCCGGGCAGCGTTAGATTGATTAGATTAGATAGTTCGTTATATAACGAAATGGGTCTGTGCGAAATTTCCATATCCGACCACATTGTAACCAAATGTAGTTGGCCCTTGCACAAAATGTCTTGGATTATTGCGCAATGGGGTGTCCGGAGACTTCTGATTTCGACGAGTACAGTCTGCTCTGTTAGCTCGACTAAAGGTTGTTAAATACCTGAGCGGCCCGGCCAGCCATCGTGCTTTTTAGATATCTGCAAGCCGGCCTGCAGATATACGGCGGCTAGCCTGCATATATCTTCAAGGCCTGTCCGCTTAGGAACACTGGATATCTGGGGGATCAATTGGCGCCCATAACTAAATAGCAGAGTCTGTTTTAATTGAGGTGAAGTTAAGAATACCATTGGAAGCTAGTCTTGGACTTAGAGTGTGGTTTACCAGCGTCCAAAACTAGCCACACTAGTGTGGGATTTCAAACAGAGTATAATGGACTCCGGATGGTATATATTGCTGGTAGTGTACCCGATTAACTGTGTAGTCAAATAAACTTATTCGAATTTGACATCACCATTGCTAAAGTTTAATTGTCGTACAATCAACAATGTTCAACACAATAATAATTCATGACCTTAAGTGCATAATTTCTTTCTTGATTTCTTCATCCATTTTTGATATTTTGGTCGATAATTTATAGATTCTCCGGAGGCTGAAAGTGTATAATAATGGATTTGTTTGCAATAATTGAATTTTGTTTTTATCATTTTTACGGCTCTATATTGGATATCGTTGGCAGTTGAACACCCATGGTAACTTGTATTTTGCCAGGCAGCCTTGCTACCATATGATGAGAGTCTTGTGGAGTACTCTACCTCGGTATCTAAAGTAACCACTTAAGTAGTTTGCTGGAAATAGAATCATCAGCCTACAGAGTAAATCGGTTCCTTTGGTGTTAGAGGCTCTCCTGTAATAGCAGTAATGGTAAACATGCGTATGACGGCCAATATATTAAGAAGACACATGCGGATCAATGCATAACACCTTTTAGTGAGCACCACTATGTTTGTCAGTCAAGTGATCTTTATCAGGAGTACACTTCAGCTGTTAGGGGTTCTCCCTTAGCAGTGATAATGGTACTTGAATAACCGAATGGGTACAAGTCACGGAGTTACACTAGGTCTAGTCACGTGACTTGCATAATACCTACCTGAGGCTTCTCAAAGTAAGCGAGTCATACGGCCTTTAGCGGGGTTACATTTGAGTCGGGTGTCGATTGGTTAAGCAAGTCTCAATGCTTACCAGTTTCACTTAAGGTGATGTTGTCATGTTGCCTTTGCTGGGAGGACTGGTCCTCGACAGTGCGCATGATTTTCAACCACATTGATTTCATTGATACTTGTGGGATTCTGTCTGATTGGCCCAGAGATTACTCTGACTCACAGATGCATTAGTCAATAGCCAATTTGCAAGTACGTGGGACTTCCGGTGTAAAGTCTCAGACGATAAGAACCACCAGGGTACTCCCCGGCCAAAGAGAATAGTCTTGGCCTAAGCAAGTTGTGACTGGGAGATTTATGGCATTGGATGAGGATAAGATGGCAGAAGCGACCCTGCTCATTGAATTAAGTTAGTATGCATCGCAACATCAGGAGGATGTCATAATCTACATTGGCAGAGTAGCAGTTGGTTGCCACATGATTATCATAATAATACTACTCTGAATGCAATGCCGAATAACCTTTAAGGAGTGGTATTAAATAACCTTGAATTATTGAAACAGATTGTGTATAAGCACAGTCTGGCTATGATCGGCTGATATTCCAATGACTGTTCCATACCAGAAACATGATGTTCAAGTTCAAGTTATGGTCTGATGAGTTTTTTAAATACTATCGATATCATGATGGCCCCACAGTGGGAGAGTAACTGTCCAAAACCAATCATACACAAACACGATAACCTAAGGGACCTGTGGCCAATCACACGGGCTGATTGATAAGTATTGATATCATAGTCGGAAGATAGTTCGAAAGGAGTTTCATCCCACAGACCTGGCTATAAAGATATCACATTCCTCCAGCAAAGAGAAGGAGAAGCTGTAGCAGCAAACAGTCAGAAGTACCTACCAGCAAAAGAAGAGTTTAAAATATTATTGAGTTTTTATGATACCTATATCTATATTATTATTATTATGAATACTATTAGCTATTTGTAGCAGCAGCCCCATACCATAAGATGAGTATTGCATTTGAGCACAAAGCCAATATCTTGTTGTCGGCCTTTGAGAATTTAATTAGAACTTTCCAAGAGTAACAATACTTGTATGCAGTACAGTGTAACTGGTGGCTTTCAGCCATAGTGAGATTACTACATGCGCTAGTCTAGTACATAGACAACCAATGGTTCCCCTCCTGGATCATCAACAAAAAGGGAATTAGACCATCTCCAGATTCAGTCTCGAATCATTACTGAAATCAGATCGGAAGTACTATTCGAAATATTTCGCAAGAAGATATTTCATCAACACCTAGGGATATCAATAGCAATGTGAGTCCATTGTTTTCTCATCAAGGCTCGGCTAAAGGATTAGATGAGAACTACATTACAGATCTATTACAACGCACTCAGAAAAGAACGGTTAATTCTAGGTGAAAGACAAAAATGCAATTGGCCACTCAGTAAAAGAAAATACATAAGGCTGAACAATTGATTAAGTGATTTCAGAAATAGAATCTAGAGCAATGCATAAGTATCTATTCTTAGTGATATAAGCACCCCCCTAACATCAGCTGCATGTCAACTGATTAGTGATAAGTACATTTTGTCCAGTAGATTCACTTTTGATGATTCAATTATGCTGCTATAACCAGAATGTCTAATTTAAGAGATATCAGTGATATGGATAATTATAAACCACTCCAACTATATTTTTTCTGGCAGGACAACATGCAGTTAAGTTGTGATTATGTAGAATGACATGTTCAGCAGACAATATGCAATATGTGAGTATGTGGAACATTCAAGCCTGCACTTCAGGAGAGGGCACTCCTTGCGTTACTTTCCGGTCACAGAATCAATGATTCCACCAGTCCAGCATTGGACCAGTCCAGACCGGGTCCATCCAAGTCCAGTCCAATCCAGTCGGAGTAATTTTTGGATCGGGATCGGACCAATCCCCACTTTTTCTGGACCTGGACTGAACTGGCCTGGACTGAATTGGACCAGTCCAGCACAGTGTCCAGGTTTACGGTATTTTTTCACTGTATCGGTCTTTTAGTGGGGGGAATATATCTTGATGGCACCAAATATGCAGACACAACTGTCATAATTTCACCCAGAGTGGGTATCCAGAGGTGTGCGGTGATAAAGGTGAGGATGAGTCATGTTTTCAGTGGTACTTGACTAAGAAACGATGTTGAAATTGCAAGTGTGTGCGGACTGGTCCAGACCAAGCCCATCCAGTCCCAGACGGCCAGTCTTGGGCTTGGTCCAGTCCGAACTAACGGTTGGACCGGACCGTACTGAGCCCTACCCCAGACCGGGTCCGTCCGGACTGGTGGAATCATTGCACAGAATGCTTGATATCCAAGTATGCAGTGTCTGAGGGATCATTGGCATTGGATGAAGTTAAGAGGCCTGAAGCAACCCTGCTCATTGGTTTGAGTTAGTAAGCATTGCTACACTACATGCCGGTGATAATCTTTGTTGGCAGAGTATTGGTTGGGCACTCTTTAAATCTCTGATACAATTTCTGAATAGCAGGATTATGATGGGGCATTAATATAATTGTGATAAGCACTCTCAGATGATGTATTGGCAGACTTTTCCACCTACTGAATAAACGAAAGCAATATTTCCAAGTTGAATTTGGGAGCTGTTGTTTTTGTACATTTGATATCATATTTGAGAATGGCTCTAGTTGGGAGAGTAATGCTTTAAAACCACTCATGCATGAACATGATAACTTTAAGGGAATTTGGGGCTATATCCAGAATGCATGTTCAGAAATGGGACATGACTTCAGTGATAGGCTATCAAGTAATCACAGTGTTATAGCAAGAATATCTGACAAAGTCTCATCCTCAGGACTTGACATTAAAGAGCTCACATTGTTCCGGCAATGAAAAGAACCAAGCTGTAGATGCAATCTACAGTCAGACATTTGCAGTGGAGAACACCTTCAAATGTTAATTGGCATTCCATCCATTATTATTTCTATCACGATCAAATGTAATCAGCATTTACAACCACTTGAAGAGAATTCAACTACTTCCATCATATACCTCCAAGTTCTATACCTGCTTCTCGACCACAAGTACCAAACACAGCATTCAGTCATATGGTCAGAGTTTTTGGAGACCTTTACCTTCAAGCGGAAGAACATAACCAAGTTGGGAATGCACTCCACATTGTACACTTGGCCAGCCTTGCAGAATTCAAATATGACATTATAAGATATGTCATGAATGGTCTTTATCCAGGTGAAGAGTTTTCTTTCTTCAAGGAAGAAGGTGAAGTGGATACTGAATGTTATTGCTATTAGTTGGTTCTTGTTACAGTTAACAAGATGTTGAGTCTTGGGATAAGATGAGGAAAAAAAAACAAGATATTTGGTAAATAGATGGCTGTACTTAGGCTTAATAAATATTGTATTGATTATTGGGAATAAGCACCCCTGTAACATTTGGCAAGGTAACATCTGGCTTGGTACCCCAGCCCTTGTTCTCATATGATTTTACACAACCAGAATAGTGAGGTTTGTTCCAAATTGAGATCATGAAAAAAAGTCTGGTGAAAGAATCTGGAGAGATCACTTCACCAAAAATTCAAATTATCTCCAGCAATCTGAGCATTTGGGGGGAAATAGTTTACACGTATCTGAGTTAATGCTGAGCATATTTCTGAAGTATTCTACCACATGAGCACTCACTGCAGCCTTAACCTAAAGCTAATCCAAATTATTACTAGCTTGACCCAGTTTCTTTATACCACAAATTTTGTTTGACTTGTGTAGTGCCCCATATAAATTGTATTTCCTTTACCCTAAACACTTCTTTCCATGCAAGCCCAGCTCAAACCAGTGGTGTTGAAATTTTCACCAGGTTGACCTATAAACTTTGTATGGAGCAATGTCTCCAGGACCTCTCTCACAACTTCATTCCCTGTAATACTATTCCTGTTTTGTCACTTCGATTGTCATCTTGGAGCAAATGAGAGCCTGGTTTGAGGTCAGGTAACGTCTTGGTGCCAAATCTAACTGTACTTGGGTACCATAAGTCGGGTGCCCATGAAACTTGGAAATTCTACATCTCTACCACAAAAATTGAGAGGAAATCCAAAAGTGGTCATAGGTCATCGCAGATGCTTCTATGAAGATCTCTCAGAACAATTTGCTGCTTAGTGAAAGATGAGAATCATGGTCATTGCCAAAATATGCGGGACAAATATGGGACCCACTGAGTTGCCATGTGACCCCATCCTTTATATTTAGGGAGTTAAGACATACTTCAGTACTCTATTGGAAACAGTGCAAATTAACTATAGACTGCGCCCTGCATTCATACGCACGCATGCCACTCATAGCAAGCTTCCCGTTGTCCACTGCGCAATGCGTAGCCTCTAGTCATCTATTATCGATTCATAGATATGTGTGGGTGGGCCAATGGACCGATATACTGTTTGCGGCCAGAGATGGACCTACCTCTAATTACTGCCTGGAGTCTTCATCACTATACTGGTCAAACTATCACTGTGAGTCCGTTATACAGCACACTGGCACTTGAGAGCCTGCTTGAAAGCCCGCTTGGTAGCATGCTTGATAGCCTGCTTGGGAGCCTGCTTGAGAAAGCCACGCTGGAAAAAGCCACACTTTGGGAGTAGAGTTTTCCACAGGAAGCTGTTCACCAAACGAAAACTCTGAGTTTCTGGAAGCTTTGGGCAACAGATGGCTTTAAGTGTGTTAAAACTTTGACATTGATGTTGACATAGCCAACCAACCTACTTAAATAAGTGCTTTCGGTACCATCACCATCACCATCACCATCACCATCACCATCACCATCACCATCACCATCACCATCACCATCACCATCACCATCACCATCACCATCACCATCACCATCACCATTACCATTACCATTATCCCCATTATCCCCATTATCCCTACATTGGATGAGAATACATCTGCCTACAATCTGCAGGAAGCTGGCTGAAGATTCAGTTGAGATAACTCAGTCAGAGATCTGCTCTTCCCAAGATCCAATTGTCTACCTTTGCTGTAGAATCTAAGGCTGCAATTGTCAACACCATGACCATATGGCATCCTAACATTATGTCCAACGATTCCACCAGTCCGGCAATGGATCAGTCCAGACCGGATTCGTCAAGTCCAGTCCAGTCCAGTCCGCAATATTAATGGACAGGGATCAGACTGATCCTCAATGCTCGTAGACTGGACTGGGCTCAGTCTGGACCGATCCAATCTGGCCAAATGTTCATAACGACATAAATTGAGTCATTCAACTCAACTCATACTCACACTGGCACCCACCATGCAGACTTCATCAGCAACGACCCTGATTTCCGTCTGAAACAGCCGGGTGTTCCGGATGGCTCTGACGGCTCTGACGGAACCTCGTACGGTCTGACAGAGAATTACACGCTACCCGTCGCCCAGGCGACGGGTCGCGTTCCATCCATACCCCCTTGACTATGTGGTGACGTATAAGCATCATCAGAATGACACGTGTGTTACACTCTTCGCAGGGGCTGCAGTTATGCAGAAGCCGTTTACACAACGCCTGGCGATCGACGACAAGCCTGGGAGCACCTCGAATCACTGTCATGTATTCAGTTTGTATTCTAATCTATGTATCTATGTATCTATGTATCTATATAGCTACCCATCTACACAAGCTATATCTGGACTGGCTGCGGTCTGCCGAATATATACTCCCCGTCACCCTGACCCCCTCCGTTACCCCTGTATCTCCGTACAACCGCCGTCGCTCCTTGAAGATATACTTGATCGAGCGCGTTTGAGATGCACTTGGAGACGGAGATTCAGTGGACTCAGAGATGCACTTGGAGACTGAGATCGAGTGAACTCAGAGATGCACTTGGAGGCTGGGATCGAGCGAGTTTGGAGATGCACTTGGAGGCCATGATCGTGCGAACTTGCAGGCCGTAATCGGCCGAGTCTGGAGATACACTTGGAAGCTGTGATCGAGCGAGTGTCGAGATACACTTGGAGGCCGTGATCAAACGAGATTGGACGAGTACTTGCAGGCGGCCGATGGACGGCGCGCCGGGACTCAATTCATCAGTTAGTTAAATTGCAACCATGGGAATGTGACAAGGTGACTTTACCTTTGAAGCTCTTATGGAGAACTGGCTGGTGGTGGTCGATCGGTAGGGAGGTACGCCGGAAGCTGACGCTACATTCAGTGGTCAACTCAAAATCGTGAGAATGAAGAGATGACAGACAATCTCAGGTGTATGCTGTACTCAGTGTTAACTCATGATCATGGCATGGAGAGATAGAGAGGGATGAATTAACTTTGTGTTCTGCGATGTTGGTAGAGTTGTGGACGAGAAAGAGAGAGATGGGGGATGAAGATGAGAACAATATTCAGGATACGAGCGGCTATGAGAAATAAGGAGTAGGACTTGCCTGATTGGGTTTAGAAGACCTCGTATCGGTGTAATTACACGCCGGATCGGGACTCGTACCTGCCGTTTCGGGGATGGTCAATTGACTCGCACACGATATTCTCTTGAGTCCCAGTTTCTCATGATGATTTCCCCCTTCTCCTCTGATCTCTCTCTTTCTTGTGCTCAACTCTACCATCACCTAAGAACACGAAGTTAAGTCATCCCTCTCTATCTCTCCATGCCATGATCATGACTTAACACCGAGTACAGCATACATCAAGTACAGCATCATCCCAGGATCGACAGTCTCCCGCTCCCAGCCAGTTTCTCATCTCTCGGCGGATGTTGTTGTACTCAACTCTCTACCTTCCCACAATTACAAGTTAACCAATGAATAGAGTCTCAGCTGCCGTCGCACCTCCCTCCAAATCGACCACTTCCAAGTACTCCTCCAATCTCGCTCGATCATAGCCTGCAAGTGCATCTCCAAACTCGCTCCATCACGGCCTCCCAGTGCATCTCTGAGTTCACGATCACGGCCTCAAAGTGCATCTCTAAACTCGCTGGATCACAGCCTCCAAGTGCATCTCTCAACTCGCTCGATCACGGCCTCCAAGTACATCGTTAATGAGCGACGGCGGGTGTACGGAGATACAGGAGTAACGGAGGTGGACTGAGCGACGGGGAGTACATATTCGGGAGACCCCGGGGTAGATACACATCATCTCATTTTCATCTCATTTTCATCACATCTGGATCCACGCAATTGCGTGGATTCTCACGGCCGGGTAGTATCATATCTTCTCACCTTCTTCCTAAGCTCCTCGAGCTAGAACCGTTCTTTCTCACCAATTCCGTCGTGGCCAGATTGACCCTATGTATATATATTGAGATACTTAACTAATGCATACCATATTATAAGGTAGCGAATCTTGTGACTGTAACAAAGACAAATATGATATAAGAAATGCCTTGTGCTTATGGAACCCTAAGAACCACTGCTTTGAGAATACGGCACCAAGTCTCCCGCAGAGCTGCGCAGCGGTCTCAGCTGCTCCAAAATTTGACTATCCTAATAG
>Ga0307512_10003492_pt1 | contig 18197 bp, 17 predicted proteins | sample 14_EM_MG_FD_200267 | JGI IMG/M metagenome (GOLD analysis project Ga0307512, IMG submission 200267) | Populus trichocarpa ectomycorrhiza microbial communities from riparian zone in the Pacific Northwest, United States - 14_EM | ecosystem: Host-associated > Plants > Roots > Unclassified | place...
CTGCCATCGACAGTAGTTTGCATCATGATTTGAACTTATTGGAAGTCTTTCTGCCAGATTAAGACTTGGCCCTGTGGCAAAGCAGAGCGCAGTAACATTGTTGCACTGTTCGCTCACACATGACTTAAATTTATGTTTCTTGCCAAAAGCTTTATTGTGCCTGCAATACATCTGTTTATCAACCGATATGTACAAGCTTCTGCTCACCATTTGCCCATAATATATCTCCAACAAAAACACTCAGTCAAGATACATAAAGAAGCTGGTGAAACATTGACGTATTCTGTCCTACTTTTTCTTCACTCCCTTGTTCCTTCTTGTTTCGATTGCATTGGCCGTCACCAACAGCTTTTCAGCCTATCTGTTCGAGTTCGGTGTAGGCCAAATCAATCCAGGAACATTTGGTGTGGGGGTCAGATCGCGCTGCCCTTGTGATTCCGGATCCTCGATTCTATTATTTTGGTGCATATCGGATTCAACGTCCGCCGCGCAATCATCTTCACTGTCATTTGCATTATCTAAGTCCCCATGCCAGTCAAGCCAATCTTAAGTGTCCGAAATGCTTTCAGGTGCGCTATCCTCGTCACATTCGACTGGATAACGGTTGATTCTCCAGATCCGGCGGATATTTAAGATTTGAGTTCGTCCTTGAGGGAGGTCCTTGGCAGACAGAGATGGTGGCAAAGGAGATCTTTCTGACAGATTGAATGCGGCCTCACCATCCTGTTGAAGGAGTGACCAGGATGCTTTGACGATCTCTTCGGTGTCTCAAATGTATCCCACCGCTGTCATCTGCCTGATTTGAATGCGAGATTCCCTCAGAATAGCACTTAGGTTTTGGCTGCCCTGCCACATCCCCAAAATGTCGTGAACCTTGGCCATTCTGTGCAGTTTCCTTTCCTCCGCCTCTTTCTTCATTACCGAGTTGCTTTCTGTGTTCGCATTATCCAATTCTAGATCAGTGCCTGCTAATATGCCTGATTGGCTCGGGCGAACTGATTTACAACATCTTTTTTCCGAAGGGTCTCGCCTGTGGTTTTTGACTACCTCCAGCCGACGACATGTCGGCCGTGGGAAAAACTGGCCTCCACTCCGACGCCATGTCGTATGATTGAGAATATGTCACACGCCACATTGGAGAGATTGGCGTACTTTGAGTGCGTTTCCACCGGTTGACCCCACGAGTCGGTTTTGTCCGGCATCCAAAATGTACTGCAACAATCCATTGGGTCGGAGTGGTAATCATTGATATTTGGATTGATTTGCCCCCAGTTCTCTGGTGCTTCAGGCGGCGATTTCAGATGGAGACTGGCGGCAGTCAATAAGCGCGCAGCGCGATCCCTTCGTCCTCGTGTCGTCTCAGCCACATTGTTAGGCGTCAAGTATTCTTCATAATTGTTGGACAAATCATATGGATCAAAGGATGATTCAAAGGATCGTGAAGCCGTTGCAAAGGAGATATGATCGCTGCTCGGTGAGCTTTGGTATTTATTGACGGGCACGCATCGATGTTTGGCGCAGTATTCATTCTCCACATACTTCAGAAAGGCCTCTTGGTTTTGGATAGTATAGGATGTCTCGTCCTCAGGATTGATATCCATTCCCACGTCCCACTTTCTGAACGATCGCAACTGCCTGACTGGATCGAGGATATGTGCACAAAATACAAGCTTGCCCGTCGTTGGAGTCACTTCGGTGAAGTATTTGGACAACTTCTGTCGAGCTAATTTCACACAACGAACAAGTCTTCTTTCCATGGAGTTTTCTTCTCAGAGAAATCTCGCATCACGCCATCCATGTCATCAAACATGTCATTGTACACTGTGATGACATGATGCAATGTGACTGTATGCCTCTTCGACATCCAAAGGGTCGACCATCTGAATGGCCTCAATTCTTCCATTACATACATCACGATCGTCCATTCATCATGAATTGTGAACAGTGGCTAGTATTCGGTGTATTTTGGATTTTGAAGCCATTCATGTGTGAATTCCTGTAATCAGTGGGCCAGCTCCAGTAACTCCAGTGTAGAGTTCCAAAGTGTATTCACATCCATAATCGGAGGTACTGCAATGCGGACTTTGGCTTTTTGACATTCAATGAACTCATGTCGACGACCTGTGGTTAGCGTAATCAATACAGCAAGCATTCTCTGCTTTATGAAGGTCAGTTTCAGGACTTTCAAAATATCATGAAATACATACTTTCTCAATTATCTTTGCCAAACCAAGTCTCATGGCCGACACATTGTTGAATCTAGCATTGTCCTCGTTTCGAAGACTTTGACTCTTCCCGATGTTTATACTTTCATCTTCTCCAAATTGCTGTTCATGCTCATGGGCTTCCCAAGACTTGGTGCCGCCTTTTACACCGGGACTGCTCATGAATGCACCTAAAGCCAGCTGTATGACTTGCGCCATGCACCGTATGTGGTGCCTCAATGCAGGCGACTACGTTTCAGAACCCCCAAGTGTTGATTGCAGCTCGCACGTCATCGCGTAAGTTGAGGAAGCATTAGCCGTCGAAATACCGAGCAAACGGCCGTGGGTGAGCTCAACACAATCGAGCACATCCTTCAAATTTAGAGCTATCCTTGCTCCCGTATGTTGACCCTTGACCTAATATCCTTAATTAACTTTCGAAACGGGAAAAGAAAATGTGATCAATCTCATCCAAAGCGAGTTGAACTTCACCCAATGCCCAATTTCGATCCATATAGTAAGCCATGTCCGACGTTATGGCCAATGTGTTCGTTGATGTCCATCAGTCCAAACCTAAACTAACTTTGTTTCGTGACAGCAATTGCTTATTAATTGCATCCACTGTCAGTGCATATGCCCTACGGCAAATGTTGCTCAGAGTTGTAGCGGACGGCAGCACAAAGTGATCGTGTAAAGCCCTATATGACCACCGTAGCTCGAGAATCGATATTGCGTTCCATGGAATATGAGCTGAAACCAATCCTACCATGAGGTATCGACTCGACGTGTCTTGGTGAAATTCGGACGGGCCAATGTCTGTATCTGCGAATTTCGAACGTGTTGTCTGCAATTTCAATTAATACTGATTGAACTGGATGTCAAATCTGATTAGCCGTTGCATACTTACTATTGTGATTCCTCGACTTCCTTGCTTCTTCCAGATGGCCAAAGCTGATTCATCAACCCTTGTACTAGTTGATTGGTTAACTTGTGTCTCTGTTATTTCATTTAACTTTGCGATGTGAGCTGTTGCACGCAAGTGTTTCCGCATTGAGCTGGTCCCACGTTCTGATTGATGGCGAAGAACTTGACCCCAAACGATACATATAATGCCAGGGCTGCCAGTCGCTTCAATTCCGCAGTGTAAATAGAATCGCCACGACGGTGCATGTCTAGAAATATTCCAAGCAATAGGCCGCTTCAAGCCTTCATTCATTGAATCGCACCAAGATTCGAAAATGATTTACAATATAAGGTCGCTCAAATCAAGAATAAAGACACGTTCATTTTTAGAAGAGAACATAACCTCGAGTAAAGAGGTGTTCAAAGATTTGAAATCTGACATGGCGGTAAGAATTAGAACGCTGGTCGATCCAACTCGAAAGACTGGCGTGGCAGAGGATACAGTGAAGCAGACTGCGTCTTCTTAAATATAGAATCTACAACTTCAAGCAAAAGAATCAGATCTGTAAGACATTGCATGCATATTCGTGAAGTTGTATACAAGGATAGATTGCCTAGACTGACCGCGTAAAACTCGATTTAGGAACAGCACAATGCAGTACATCGCTGAGTAGCAATCTGAGCATCCACCAGCAATGTTGACGCTGTGTGGGCGCTCAATTGTAGGAGGCTGGCGCGAAATCATTACTAGCATTTTTGCCATTACATGCTGCCGATGAGTTCATTGTGGGTTAATTGCGTTCCATTGCCATTAGATTATCCAACACGCAAGATCAAAAATCGTTGACGCTCCATTGACGCTCATTTTGCGACAAGGTTAACAACTTACTGGAAGAATTATGGCCTAGAATGGCGGCCGATAGTTTGATTATGAGTTGATATCGCCTCACAACCCTTGCCTTTTCCCAGATGCAACGCCAGATGTCATTGACGCTCTGTTCACTCTCAGTTTTAGGACCTCATAGCAATGTTGTCGCAACCATGTTCGCGTAGATAGGCGGCCGATATTCTGATGATAGTTCAATGTCCCCTCGCGCCCCTTGCATTTTCCATGATGCAAGGCCAAAAGCCGTTGACGCTCCGTTGACACTCATATTTAGGACATAGTTCCGATGTTGTCGCAACGATGTTTTGCCTAGAAAGGCAGGCGATAGTTCGATTATGAGTCAAGGATGCAGGAAAACCCTCTGAAGTTTCAATGATGGAGTGCCAAAGATCGTTGACGCTCTGTTGACGCTCATCTTTATGATGTAGTACCGATATCTTCTGTTGCGTTTTTACCTATCAAGGCCGCCAAAATTACGATTATGGCTAAATACTGCTACACAGCCCAGCAATTATCGAGGATGTATGACCAGAAATCATTGATACTCCGTTGACGCTCATTTCTATGACGGGACAATGTGCGTGTGGCTTGCCATTTTCACTACTAAGCCAGCCAATACTTCTTCTTTGGATGGATGCGACTATGCAGGCGGGTGATTGCTGTATTGATATGACTATAAATCGTTGACGCTCCGTTGACACTCACATTTGAGCTTACCTCAGAGACCTACTGTCAGTCATTGGGTGCACATCAATTGTACAAGACATGCATAGAGCCTCAATTGGCTGCCAGTATACAGTTTCTATGTAATATCATTTGAATCCAAGATCTTCGGGAAATCCCAGTTTCTGATCCACCACTATACACGTTATTTACATGATTGATGACGTAGGTCCATCGTGTTTCAACGCTTTCGGCCGGCAATTCACGGCATAACACTCAATGCACTAGTTATAGATATTTATAGCGTGACTTCCTCACCATTCCTTATCTAGCTCATTTCCCTCGATGTCAACGACGTACCACAAGCAGTTTGCAATTTCTCTACCATGTGCAGGAGGTCTGAGTGCAGAGTTACTTAGATGGCTGCATGGATTAATGTAGCCTATCGGCTGTGATTCGTCTGAGTTTCGCATGTGCTTTGCCTGCTCCTTCTATGAGTCGTATGATATCACTGGCTTGAACTCTGGTAGTAAATTTTGTCTGAAATTAAGGTGTTGCGTTATCATTTATCTGTAACAGGAAACATCATATACAGATCGTTGTTCATCAATACATTTGATATCGGGTTTACCACATTCGGATGGCCTGTACAACCCTTGCACAAACACTGACAAATAATCCTTTCTCACAATTTGATCACTGAAGTCCTAAAAAAGCTGACATGTACCAAAACAGGTTCACAAATTGCTTTTGCACGAGATACATCGTCAAAAATACAGATTTGGCTATCTACACTTCCAGTGACGCAGGAGCAGTCACCATGTCTTTGTCCGAATCCGATATCTATATTGTAATTTGCTAGGGACATTATATGCAGAGGTAACAGCTTATGGGTTGATATGGCTTCGCATTCTCTATCTGCGACGAATCGGGCTCCTTGGTGGGCATCGGCGGAGCTATGCGATTATCTGCGTGAGGTTTCTCCGAACCCAGCCTCATTTGACCACTTCCCTGTCGAGATGTCAATTGCGGCATTTGTGATTGTCCAGTGACGATATCAAGACCCTACATATGATCTCCAAATGTTGTCGGTGATGGTGTGGCTGCAGTCGAGTCTGTTTGGGGCATCCCAACACCCGGAAACCTCAATTCAGTTGTCCCGTACTTGCTATCTCTCTCACAGAAGTAGTCAGCTGCGTCCCCTTCTGCCGGTTGCTTCAGTTGGTCAAGCGTCATCTGCTTCTGCCGAAAGCTCTCAATGCGGTGCTGTACCGTTTCGGAGATTGTACCCATCACCCAGCCAGGTTCGTCATCCTTGCTCAGTTTGCCCTGCCCTGTATCTTCTCGATCATCATCTTCGTCTCAACCATCCTCCTCATCTTTGTAATTTGCAAGATCACTCAGACTGTCTCCGATAGTATTCAACATCTCCTCAGATGTTATTTCAGCCTTTGTGGTTGTTGATTGTCCATTTTCAACATTACCCATATGTTCCTGCTCTTGCATTTTTGCTGTCTCGGCATCTTGAACTCGCTGTCTTGCCACTGGGGTCTCTCGCTCCACATAATCCTCAATCCATTTCTCTCTCTCTTCATTGCTTCAAAAGTTTGTTTCCCATCGTTTGTCCGCTGCAAGCATCTTTCTGGATCGTAAGCTGCGCAATGCTCCCAACGCTCGGACGCTTTCTCCCTCCAAGCCACTCTCGCCTTTATTCACCTGCTGACGTCGTCAGGTGGAATGCTTTGTCGATTTGCCATATTTGCCCACCTGAAGTGGGGAAAGGTTCTTTTCCGGAGCATTGGCCATTGTATCTTGTGTTGACCTCGTTGTTGCGCGAGATGTTGGATGTTGCAAGAAATGGACCACATGGAGGCAAGCTGCGTCTTTTATGTCAAGGTTGGTAGGTTTGATCAGTTTGAACAAAGCAAAATCAGCATTTTGATCGTCACTTCATTGGGAATAGTCATGCTAATAGTACTTTATGACTTGATAGTTCGCATGTGATTCATGTATTATCTCGGCAATGTCTTGAGACAAACATCACCAGACGTTCTTTCTGTCGAAGCATGACCTTTTGATATTCATCAAACATGAGATATCTGCTGTCGTTCATCTCGATGTATCGCTGTGAACCAACAAACAACGTCGGACCGACTGACAGAAATCGCGCCACCGTTGGCATCCCCTGAAACTATGCGCAGCAGCATTCAGCTTAAATTGAACGTGCAAGTTGGCTATCACTCATTCCATTATGACTGGCAGCTCACTATATAATCTTCAGCACTTCCCACTTCTTTTCGTGATCATCTTCCTCACATTTCTACAACACCAAACCATCGCTCCCAAAACACTTCCGCCCGGTGGTATCGGAGCCGGATCAAGCTGAACGACCGGCACTTCACACAGTGAGCCAATTGGCAAGACACAGCAGCAACGCAGACACCAGTTAGTCCAACGCGACGCTGCAATTGTGGCCACCGAAAATATGACGCAGGACGCACATTTGATAAAGGTACGTAAATCCGGAGGCAAGAACACTAAGAAGCAGCATGCCATCGGATGTGAGTCAATCCATATCTGTGTAGACCACGGTCAACTGAGAATGTAACGCACAGCTGGCATACGTAGAGAGCTACAGAAACAATTGATCGATTCCTGTAATGGCATATCTCCATGGTCGAACAAGTAATTTGTCCGCACAGTCCGCGATATTGAACATCACGATGATGTCAGTTCTGCGATTTTCGAACACGAATATTGTGATAAATGTCCCTGGGAGTGGACAAGACAGGCTCTAAAGACCTTAGAGGAGGCTGCGGAGTCATATATGGTTGAGTTAATACCCGGATCTCACTGTAGAAGGAGCAACTAATTTCTTGGATGTTTTCAACATGTCAGCTACTATGGCAAGACAAGGAGGTCGGGTACAGCTTGAACAGTCAGACATGCATCTTGCCTTGAATGGAGCCAAAATGGCTAACGAAGGGTTTTCAAGCGGCGCGATACAGGAAATGCAACAACTAATCAAGAAATTTCGCGCCGAAGTCCGAGAAGCGAAGAAGCTGGGTGTTGAGTTTCCCGGGCATAACAAGGTGAGCGCTGCGATCAAAAGACACCCGGTAATGGCTCGCGAAGATCAAACGGACGACTGCCTTCCCTGCCAAAATGGCACCGCAAAAAATCCACAGACACGCTGGAGGCGCTAAGGAAATGGTGCACCACCACCCAGACCGGCGCCACCTGGGCCCGAATCGCCACCTGTGCCATCTGATGACAAAGACAGCTCCAAAACAGAAGGTATGCAACCCTCATATATGTATATACATACTCTGCTTCCCAACACTCGATTTTTGCCAAGGATTGCCAGCACGATAAACATTTCATTTCAGATTTGCTGACTCATGATGGTCCATTCACAGGTTAGTACACTATCAGCTGAGTGGTAATGCAGCTGACAGCCATTTTGATGATGGGACAGCCGTTTGAATGAATCTAACAGTAATGACGAGAGTTGACGGAAGAGAACTGGAATTTTGAGTATTATCATTATCTACAATTAGCGAACACTTTAAAGTATATTTTAATGGGTATATTTAGATGCATCATTAAAGAACGATGTAGTAATAGAGGAGAATGTACATCAATAGCACAGAACGGCTGCCAAAAGACCATTATTGATATACCATGCCAAAGTGAATGGTTCTATATTGTGGATACGTCTGTGGCAAAATGAGTGTCAACCGAGCGTCAACAATGTTTGGCTTAGCATCATGGTTACTCTGCATGGCGATTGGTCGCAGAGATGCATAAATTACGTACAGGCTGCCTTGAGAGGCAAAAGAGACATTGATACGCTCCCTGCCCGATTCTGAAACTGAGCGTCAACAGAGCCTCAACGACTCCTGGTATTGTAAGTCAGTTAATTAATCAGAGACTTGGCCATCTTAATGCATACTGAGAGTATTGGCCGCCTTTATTGGCCAAAAGGAATGCAACACGCTCCCTGCCCGATCATGAAAACGAGTGTCAATGGAGTGTCACTGATTTTCGGCCCCGCAATATGGTTAATCAAAGCGCCATATGGCCGTTAAAGGCTATATACAAAGTTGTGACCGGTATTATAGGCTAAAACGCTGAGTATCACTGGATTGTAGCTTTGAAAATGAAGTAAATTGTGGTTGTCCGGGAGGCTGTCGCGGGAAGGTTGCTTGGTTTCTGCCTATACAGGCTGCCAATTCCCGGTATATAGATGACTGCGATCATTCGCCAATTAGATTACCCAAGATGCAAGACAAAAATCGTTGACGCTCCGTTGACCCTCATTTTCAGAATTGGGCAGGGAGTGTTTCACTTCTTCTTCTGCGTATAAAGGCAGCCGATACGTCATTTATCACTGTCTACATCCAATTGCCACTCGGACTACCAAAGGTGCAAGACCAAAAATCATCGATTGTCCGCTGACTGTCATTTTCATGATGGGGCAGTGAGCAGTTCTCGCTTGGTTTTGATCATAAAATTGGCCAATACATCAGAAAAGGACGACAATATACCAATGCCAATAGTTTGCGATTCGCAATAGGATATCTCAATGCAACCATAAATAGAAATACCCGAATACCGGGACCGGAGATTGGAACCTACAGGTCTAGCCAAACATTGCAAAACTCATGGGTTGACTGGTATGGGTCCGGGATTGGCCTGCAAAGATGCAGCGGGTCGGGTTTTCAGACGGGATTGGAACCGAACCGAACCGTTTCAGCGGTCCAAACCCAGACAGCTGCCGGGTTACCCGGACCCCTTGCTAACACTACCTAACCCCACTACTGGCACCAAGATATACCCTTCAGAGGATGCGGAAGTACAGCATGAAGGGTGAAGAGAGGGTGTGCACCACCAAATTTGATAGATATAACGATCTTAGACATGCGTACGTGTTAGATGTTGGCGATTCGACCTGAAGCAACTAACACAATGCGATTATCTTATTCAATCGATGATTCCTCAAGGCTGACCCTGATGACTGCAGCGCAAGCTCCCAGCGACGCCAAGTCATTAACGGATGCTCTCTACCACCAGGTGAATTCTGAACAAGACATACACCGAGATACGAGCTACCTGAATGATAGTCATTGCAGCCTTGGTTAGGATGTTGAGATATGGACGACAGGATGAAATTTGGATGTTTCTTGCTTCTCTCCATGTCTCTTCTTCTCTTCTTCTGTGCTATTGATCACGGCCCAGTGCAACGAATGTCGGCATGGGTTATTACCACCGCCCAATGAAGGTGGCGTTTCCCCCTACACTGGATCCGCCAAGATTTCGCCATTGATATGAACCAATTTGTGGTGGGACATGCATGTTCGTACAAATCTGTATGTAGAATGATTGTTTCATTGTTTGTTTACCTTCCCTCTTCATCTCCTATGCTGGCATTGGCAGCCCTGATCTTCTGCATATATAGAGAGGGATAATGGAATGGCAACATATGTGTCAGGGCTGGGTCAAGGCTGTTTTATAAAGTCGGCTCACCACAATACTTAGATCTCTAGTGATAATCTTACCCATACACCTATTAATAATCACTTGCATCCACATTTGGAACTCTATACCGAGTATTCCCCTAACTAAGCCTGTTAGGCCGAACTTGGCATACGTGCCCTGACATATGGGCCACTATGGATAGGATGACAAGGAGTTTCGCCCAGGGACTTTGCTAGAGTTCATTACCGGTGGGCTCTGTCATGAGGTCTGTGGCTGTCAGCCTCCATTGCCCTTGCGTGTCCACACTATCCACACCTGCCCCAATCAGAGTCACCGGCTCCCACTGAGCTCGACTGGGCCCATGGGATGGAGGCGGGCTTGTAACAAATTCTTGGCATTGGACTCTAGCTTTAGCACTTGACATAGTCTTTTCCTTTTCTCTCTTTTGTATGTATTTACCTAGTATTTCTTCACTTTGCTTTGACAGCCAATTGACCTTCTTTGGTCATTTTCTTTGACTCTCAACAATTTGAACCAATGCTTTTGAGTATAAGTACAACTTTGCAACTACTATACCTGGTGGTGTGTTGGTACTCTGTTTCGTTAGGGCTCTATATTGGTTCCCATGTTTTTTACTCTTATAGTAATGTAGTGAGAATGTGTAATGTATTCCACATTCATGCAAATATTCTATATTGCTCAATTCACTGTTATTACCTATTTAACTCATTCTGTAATTGTTTACAATCTTACATTTGCTGGTATCTTGCGTTACTCTGCTATTCTAAACTATTCCCCACCAATTGAAATATTAAATTGAATAATCTACAACACTCTCTGTACTCTAAAAGCCATACAGCACTCGGGTAAACATGGCACTCCAGGCGCATCAATAATCTGGGGTTTTCAGTTATCTTTAATATCCATTGTCACCAGACCAAGAGTAGCTAGTGATTCTTGTTGGATGAATTTTGATATACTGATCCCATGGCATAGAATAAGGGTTGGGCAGTGGAGCTGCAGTCATTACAGGTGTTTGTTTACATGTGTTACTATACACTTAGACTTCAAGTCACAGCCAGAGATCACAGATTCCCAGCTGCACCCTCAACATAGTGTACACTGCCCTAAGGACCAGTATTCAGTCCAACAACTCGGAGTGGCGAAGCATCATACTGTTCCATATTGATTCACTGCATACCAACCGACATTAGAAGGAGTTGGCTAGAACAGAGATGGTCTTGTGTGAATGTATGGGACTGGGTTGTACGGACATTCATATCATCTCACACGATTGCTAAGACTAACTCTCCACAAAATATAATCTTAATCATCTCGCAGTACGACCAGTGGCAGATTCAGTGGCGATTGGAATTTGTCACAAAGTCTCCAGATATGACTCAGAGTATTAGCAACGACTTTTACGACCTGTCAAGCAGCTTCAAAGGCCTTCTTGTGATACACAGGCAACAGCGATTCTGACACTGGGTTGTGCTGACAGATTATTTCAATCCTGTATCATCAAAAACTGACTACATGCCCAATAAACACATTTTTGACAGCGCATTCTGACTGCTGATGTCCAAGCCACTGTAATCAGTACAGCAGCTGATTACCCATTCTAACACCATGTAGCCTGATTCGGCAAAGTCCTGAGTCAGAAGTACTGATACACCCTGGCACTACAGCAATCATTGCAATGGTGTGGCTAGCATACGAAAGAAACCAGTCCATGCAGACTCTGGTGAACCTTCGATTCTGTTGCATTGATAGTTGGACTTGCATTATTTGCCCATCACGTGCGACTTGAGTATTATTGTTTCCAATATCGCTCAAACCAAATGAGTGTACCAGTCCCGCAAAGGAATAGTCTGGAATGGACTTGTCCAGTCCCATCCTGATGTAGTCGGAGAGTTTCATGGACCGGAATCAGTTTAATTTCCAACTTTTCAACAACTTGACTGAACAGGCCAGGACAGCTTTGGAGCAGTTCAGTGAGGCCAAATCTGTCCAAATACGCTGTGCGTGAATAATACACTGAGTCAACAACTAGACTCATTTATATATATTCTTACAGGTAGACTCATCTTGCCATTCACAAGTCACAATGTGCATCACTCACTGCAACACTTTCCACTTGCCACTGATCACTTGCCACTTGCCACATACTACTCATTTGGTAATGACACGGGATTTTACCTGGTGGCTTCTTGAGTGTTTCCAGTAGGTGTGATCGAGAATGAGGCCATTGGGTTCCCTGGTTGTTGGTGCTCGCAGAAGCAGGGATAAGGCGAGTGGCTTCACAATTGTTCAGTGCTGCCGAGCTTGGGCACATGGCCAGTGGCTTATGGCCCCTATTCACTTTGCCTGCCACCACCAGCCATGCCTGCCCACCTGGTCACATTGAGGGCTTGGTACTGGTATTTGTCATTGGGCTCCAGCTTTGGCAATTGGGATTGACTGTTCCTGCTCTCACTTTCAAATTTAAGAGAAAAGTTTTTTGTTCTCATTGGATCATCAGACAATTGAGCCAGCGTTCCTAAGCAGACAGGCAAGCCCGCCTTAGAATTGTACTTGATGGGGCGCCATTAGAGGTGGCTTTCAGATCAAGTCCGGTATGGGCCTACAGGTTTTTCCAGCCAGGGTGCAACATGTTTGTTGGGGACCGGCCTGAAGGCTGTTGCTGGGCATGCCGTTAGCGGGTCTTAGTCAACTAATCCTAAACAAAATATTTTGTTAGAAATATTCTCGCCTGCCTTTAATAAGAAAAACTCAAAAGAAGGAAATATAAACCATATCCAACTCAATCGTGGAACCGTGACAGTTGCTATATTATATCCCGCAATCTGACAAAGACCTATGCAGGCGAATGCGGGCAGTTTACATCACATGCAGGATCGGTGGCTTCTGACTCAACCCGGGCCCAGCCACCCTTAGTGCAGACTTTCAGAATGGAGGCTGGGCTCAGCCAGGTCTCCAGGACACAAATAAGCCAGGTGGCCGGCCGGGCCAGTCAGAAACTCTGAATTGAGCTTCTGAATTATTTTTCTTTGTATTTCAACATTTGGTATTGTTTGGTTTCTGGCGCTGGTGTTGGGTAGCAGTTACAGTGGTGCTTGATCACTGGAACTAATACCTCATTTATTGATTCTGTACTGATGGCTATCAATTCACTCTCTATGTCCTTGTCTTATCCTAAGAGGCAACCTCTTGGGCTTTGTCCAAGAGTACTCATATTGACTGGTTGCAACAGGCGCTGGGGATTGTCTTCCGACATTAACTCTTCGCCACAATGTGACCGCTTTGTGGAAAACGCTACCAATGGTAACAAAGTCGTCAATCAGTACCAATGTACCGTGTAAATAATACCGATGAATTTCTGAAATAAAATACCTCCATGGAGAAGTAGATTAAATGTTCCTTTCCAAACTGCAGAATGAGTTGGGTGATGTGTTAGATGCTCTTCTGAATTCCCTATTGCGATTCTTTCAATCTCTATCCAGACTGTCAAAGTTTGATCATGAAAATGTAAGAGGGAAGTAACGATTAATACAGATAGAATTCTTAATACTAATCTAAGATTATCTTCGGTGTATCTGATTGTTGACTGTGCGTTCCTGTTTGAGCTTGATCTTCTCATTGCCTGAACAATGCCATCTCTGTATACTTGCTTTCAAGGGTTTTTATGCAGGTACTTCTTCACAATGACTCCATTGCTCATGATTGTGCTATTGAGTTCACTTTATATCACATCCACCTGCTCCCTGTGATAACAGCCACCTATCCCCACAAGTTGTTGTGTGCATGCCATGTGGTTTCAAAGCTTTATGCTCCTGATAATAATGAAGCTATCCATCGCGCCATATGATATCTGACAATGTGAATGATAAAACTTGAAATTTGACATCTCAATTTCCATTGTATCCAGTAGTTGGATCATCTGCCGATCATAGTCGGCCGTGCTTAACTTATATTATTACCTCACCTGGAAGGTTAGATGAGTGGTGTCATAGAATAAATCAGCAACCAACCAATATGATGCCAAAGTAGCATGAGCCACATCAGCACGTATTATGATGCGAGACAGATGTTGCAATGCACCCCAACTCAAACCAATGAGCAAAGTTGATCCAGACCTCTTATCATCAGGCAACATCATAATTCCCTCAATCCTGTCATGCTGAGACTGAGACACTTCTGTTTGGCCAATGAGTTCTGTGGTTGTTTTTACATTCGGAGATGACAAGTCACAAGTCCCCCATTCTTGCACATTTTGTATCCATTGCTCTGTCTGTGTGTCGGTGTAATCTCCAGTCCAAACAGACCAGTCCCTCCAGTATCAAGGATGTGAGCATAGTTGAAATCTATTTGCATGGCTGAAGAATTCTCCCCCGCTAAGGCGTCATCGATGCATCATTACATTCAACTCAGCCAAGCAATAACCATTCCAGACTCAATACATGCACTACTACTGTATAATCTCGCTAAGTATCGCGTGAATGTCATACTTCTGAGGTCACAAATAGGTGTTGTGGATGTCAAGTATGTAGACTAAGCGTAACTCTGCAACATTTATTCATATAACTATCCTATGTACCATTATCACTTGTTAAGGGAAACCTATACACTTGTAATAGCGGGATGGGTCATAGTAGTTGCTCACAGCAGGTGGTTCTTATGAAGTGACATTGTGTCTGAGTTGTTTTTGTTGTTTATTCACACTGAATATACTCTGGCGACAGTTTGTCAGGGGATGATTCACACTGCCTCCGGGTGAGCTGGGTAGATTGCACAGCTCCCACCTACTACCATGTATCCCCACAGACAAAAGACAGAGACAGTTGAAGAGAAAAGAAACTCAGGCGGCTCCTGCCTCCCCGCCTCACCCCGGCAGGAACTTCCTCATGTCCATTGCTGCCAGGAAGTCCATCACCATGATGTTACTCATCCAAATGGGACACAGCTCCAACACCTACGCCAGCTGGCACCGGCCAACGTTCAATGTAATTCCCTTTCATACTTTCATCCAGATCTCCCGCGGCTGTTATTTCCACCAGCTGCAGTCATGTTGGATATACTCCTGGAGTTGGCACACCATTCCCCAGAGCCACCAGCACTTGTCATCCTCCTGGGGTCCAGATGAATTGAGGTAAGCTCCGATAGGCGCATGCCCTCACGTTCGTTGGTAGTACTGTGTTGGCAATGATCTCGAACTTGTCATGAGAATAAGTCTCCTGTTGCGTGCTTTGCCCTTCTGTCTGTAGCCAAACAGCATACTGCATTTGTTGGCCTCCCAGTGGGCCTTGGCTGCCAATCTTCCTTCAGGTTGTGTCTGTGTTAGAGTTGCAGGGATTATTGTCTCACTTCTTTACTTTTTCAGATCTCCTATCAAATTGATAAATATTATCCTGTTGCAACTGGTCCAGACCAAACCCGTCCAGTCCTAGACTGCCAGTCTGGGGCCCGGTCCAGTCCAACCATCTGGTGGGACCGGACCGGACTGAGCCCTACCCCACACCAGGTCCGTCCAGACTGGTGGAAAAATTGCTCAAAACAGTGCAGGTTTGTAACTAGTTAAGATAACCAGTTGGTGTGGAATTTCCGAGTTCCGTCATTATCGACAACCAAGTATCACACATCCGTACTCAATGATTCCCCCAGTCCAACAATGGATCAGTCCAGACCGGAACCATCCAGTCCAGTCCAGTTCCAGTCAATGAAATTTTTGGGCCGGGATCGGACCGATCCCAGATGCTGACAGACGGGACTGCGCTTGGCCCAGACCTATCCTTCACGGTGTCCAGGGTTAGGGTATACTTTCCCGGTTATTAGTCTTTTAAACGGAAAAATCCAGTGTTCCGAAGCGGCCAGTCCGGCCAGATTCACCCTTGATCTGGACGGGACTATAAAATGGGCGGCCAGTAGATTACTGACCCAGGCCGGTCACAGATATGGTGAACAAAGATCTGACTGGACTGCAGATATCTGGCGGCCGATGGTCATAAATCATGATATAAAAAACAAGGCGAAAGCCGCCAGATATCTGCCAGTTTATGCAGATTATATGCAGAGTGATGTAGGCCAGTCAAAAGCCATCAGATATCTGCAGGTATATGCAGGTATATGCAGAGAAATGTAGGCAAGTCAAAAGCCGTCAGATATCTGCAGGTATATGGAGGTATCTGCAGGCATATGCGGGTCAGGCAAAAGCCGTCAGATATCTGCAGTCCGGTCAGGCTTCCTGCAGGTTGATCTTTATCTGCCCAGGCTTTGGGCGGCCTCCAGGATCAAGGACTTTATCTGGCCGGACTGCGAATCTGAAGTCCGGTCGGCGGCCGGCCGGGCCGCTTCGGAACACTGGAAAAATCTATCTTGATGCAGCCGAATATACAGACAGAGGTGGTACAATTTCGACCAGAGTGAGTATTCGAGGGTGAGTGGTGATAAAAAGTGAGGTTGAGTCATGTTTTTGGTAGTACTTGTCAAAATTATATGCGTACATCGATCGGTCCAGACTCAGCCCGTCCGGTCCAAGACTGACAGTCTGTGGTCCGGTCCAGTCCGACCTTCCCATTAGACCGGAATGGACTGAGCCCTACCGCAGACCCGGATCCTCTGGACTGGTGGAATCATTGTCCGTAATGTTAACACAGCCAATGTCTAACGCAGGCAATGTTCAATATCAAATCCCAAGTATTCACTATATAGCCTCAACACACTCTAGTCGCAAATTCCGTCTCTTCTACAGCGTCCTCATACAATTCTTTCCTCTTGCACCATGAATTTAAATTATTGAAGACTAAACCGTTGCCCCAAGCAAGAATCGCCTTAACGATCCGATCGATGGAAGTCAGCGCGAGCAGTGCATTAACATGGATTGGAGCAACGTACAACCTATCCAGTATACTAACCTCAAGTCAGCTGCCTGACATCGTAAGAGGGCAAAAAACTCGCCAGTTACAACTCCGACAGTTGCGATGTCGTTGGAGTCGCCTTGCTAGTATTGTGGGAGTGAGAACGTCGTGAGCTGCCGAATCAAACCACGGGCAAGTGTCAGCCATCCATCAGGGCGGGCATCTTGAGGGAGAAACTCACGGGCTATCGATCGCAGCCATCGAGCGAGTGTCAGCCATCCATCAGGGCAGGCATCTTGAGGGAGATACTCACCGGCTATCGATCGCAGCCATCGGGCGAGGGTCAGCCATCAATCAGGGCGGGCATCTTGAGAAACTCACTCGCTATCGATCGCAGCCATCGGGCAAGGGTCAGCCATCCATCAGGGTGGGCACCTGGAGGGAGAAATTCACAAGCTATCGATCGCAGCCATCGGGCAAGGGTCAGCCATCCATCAGGGTGGGCATCTGGAGGGAGAAACTCACTTCCTATCGATCGCAGCCATCGGGCGAGTGTCAGCCATCCATCAGGGAGGGCATCTTGACGGAGAAACTCACATGCTATTGATTGCAGCCACCGGGCGAGTGTCAGCCATCCATCAGGGTGGGCATCTGGAGGGAGAAACTCACCCCCTATCGATCGCAGCCATCGCGCAAGGGTGAGCCATCCATCAGGGTGGGCATCTGGAGGGAGAAACTCACGCCCTATCCATCGCAGCCATCGGGCGAGACTCAGCCATCAATCAGGGCGGGCATCTTGAGGGAGATACTCACCCGCTATCGATCGCAGCCATCGGGCGAGTGTCAGCCATCAATCAGGGCGGGCATCTTGAGGGAGAAACTCACAATCTATCGATCGCAGCCATCGGGCGAGAGTCAGCCATCAATCAGGGCGAGGGTCAGCCATCAATCAGGGCGGGCATCTTGAGAAACTCACGCCCTATCGATCGCAGCCATCGGGCGAGGGTCAGCCATCCATCAGGGTGGGCATCTTGAGGAAGAAACTCACATTCTATCGATCGCAGCCATCGGGCGAGGGTCAGCCATCCATCAGGGCGGGCATCTTGAGGGAGAAACTCACAATCTATCGATCGCAGCCATCGGGCGAGGGTCAGCCATCAATCAGGGCGGGCATCTTGAGAAACTCACTCCCTATCGATCGCAGCC
>Ga0307512_10003493_pt1 | contig 18196 bp, 17 predicted proteins | sample 14_EM_MG_FD_200267 | JGI IMG/M metagenome (GOLD analysis project Ga0307512, IMG submission 200267) | Populus trichocarpa ectomycorrhiza microbial communities from riparian zone in the Pacific Northwest, United States - 14_EM | ecosystem: Host-associated > Plants > Roots > Unclassified | place...
AATCGTGGATACAGCAAGACTTGATCAACGGAATCAGACATTGCACAGATGGAACCGATGCTAAAGGACCTTTCTTGAAGGTCAGGATAATTGTAATAAGTTTTATATTAATATTATGTACACTGAGAAAGATCCATGGATGTCGACAGTTGACGGCCGGGGACGGTGAATACTCAGTTCCCGGCCGTCCTATCCGTCCGTCCCCGTCCTGGCTCGGACGGACGGCGCTTTGCCGTCCCGTCCCCGTCCTACGTGATCCCGGACGGACGGGACGGTTGAGAACACTGCATATACTAGCACAGTGGCGGACTGAAGCGTCTCATACCAGCTTTGCTAGACTTTGTACAACTAATTCATCACCTTGGCATACATGCGGCATAAAGCAATAGCCTGATGGTAAAGTCGCGGGTCACGTCTGCTTTTGCGGAAATATGATGATCTGGCTGCTCCAGTGTTCCCAAAGGGCCGGGCTTCACCATTTTGAAGCCGGCAGCCAGGCTTTCAGAGTAGGCCCGGCCGATCGCGGGCTTCGGAGGTTTCAGATATTCAGTTCGGCCTGCGGCCCTTACAAAGCCTGCGGGCTTTTCAATAAAAAGCCGGCTCACGTGAGCTTTTCAAATTGTCAGCCCGAAAGCCCGCGAAAGTCTGGGAACTCTTGACTGTCCTGTAAGGCCAATACCTGATGCAACATTCAGGTGCGAAGTCCCAGCTAGCTATACGACCTTGTTTCTAGGTGCTCACTCGACTGTATTAGGGGCAAGAGGGCATAACGGCTACTACGATTTCCATATCGCTCGATGGTGATTAGTTATGCCGCGCCCCAAGATGGGGTAATATATCGACATGCTGTGGAGTGTCAAGCACCGCTTTCTCTCTCACGAAAGCCACCTGATCTGTGGACCTTTGCCATTTGTGCATCAGCGAATCATCCTCCTCCAACGAGCCTAATAGCAATAGTTTAGGACAGACACAAAAAACGCTGAATTGACCGGCAGCAAGTCCCAAAGGTGAATATGCAGCAGCCATCCCTTGAGCGATGGCGAGGCGAGGCGAATGGATGTAGAGAAGCTGTACTGTCGATAATCGGGACTAAAGTAGAGATGAAAAGAGGGAAAGGAAGATAGAGTGAGAGAGAAAAGTGGGGAGGGCGCTGCGAGATCTCTCACTAACGGGTAAGGGCTTGTGACATCTATACGCCTATAGGCAGCGAGAGGATTTCTGATTACGGCACGAATGCAAAGAACTTCTCTGTTTGTAATGATGTATCCGTACCTGGTACCAGTCTATTAGTGGGTTGTGGTTCGACAGGGTCTAAGTAGTACATCTGAGCCTTAGTTTTATACATAAAATAGTATTCCTGGCCCAGAACTTGGAGGTATTCCTATTGTCTGACATCAGTGCTCAAAAGTCCTCCACCCTCCGCGCCACTTCCAATGGACTTTACAGTCTCCCGGCAACCTTGACTGTCTGGGTGGTGAGGGTACACACGGCGAGTAACCAGGGATTTTAGTGTCTGGAAAAAGTGGAGGACTCTCCAACGTCATGGAAGATTGGTGATAATTTCAAGCTTGGGGGAATTAATTACCTACTCCTAGCAGCTCTGGCTAGAGGATGGGCTTCAAATATCTGTAGTAATGAGTGTCTCAGAGTTTGGAGAATGCTTGTCGCGAGCCAATAGGTTACTACGTTTTTGGTATTATGGGTCACTCAGGCAGCTATGTAGGCTGTACGACACTTGGGATTTGTATATGAATAGTCTGCTAGAGTAAATCTAACACACTTGGATGTGTAGGTTGCTGCGTAGGTGGCTGCGGTAGAGAGGTTGCTCTATATCATGCTGAGTCTATCTAAACTAGAACAGGAGCAGGGACCATATAGCTGCGGCCATTGTAGTTGCGTTCGCCGCGACCGGGGCTTGCACTTCGAATGGGGGGGGCGACTCCTGCTCCGGCGGCGGTCACGGTGTCGACCAAGACGGTAGTAGTCGGCCATGGTGACGGTCTCAGTGATATTAGTTATGGGGTTGAAGCTCCAGGCGTTGGCAGGCGGAGTAGCCTTCAGCCCTAATCATTTCGCTGGGCCTCTACCTTTCCAACGAAGTATTGGTTATTAAACGAGGTACGAACGGGTAACTAAACACGCCAAATGGGAAGGGTGGTTGCGAGCATATCGGTGTCTGAGTGGCCATCTTTCGCTCACTGATCCGTTGGTAAAACGCGGGGTTAAATTTAAACACCCCAGATAGATAAATTTCTGGGTGTTAATCTGAGCTGATGGTAAGGCACAAAGCACTCAACTATCTTGTATATATTTTGAGTTTTTCTACTCTCTTCCCACTGTACCATAGTATATACACATGCATTACAGAGAGAGGGCTATGTGGAGATCCCATGGGTGGGTGCTGAGGAGTGAATGGATTCACTCACAATTGCAGGGCTAGAGTATATGGCCATACCTACGACCACCGCATTCTACAAATTTCATAGCTCGAATAATAATTATCTGCCATCAAACACAACAGAAAATACTCTCACTATCACCTACTTCAGCCCTCTTACTCACTGGCCATATCCGATTCTTGCGCCCCTGTGGACTCAGGTTTCGAGCCGGCGGAAGGGCGATTTCCCGGTTTCACATTAGGGGAATAGGTCTTTCAGAAAGCCGGTCAGCTAAGCTGTCGACGTCATCACCATTTAAGAATCATCGTGGAGTGACTGACACGACATTCTTTATATACCTCCGTAGGTCTCCTGCAATAAAAAGAGATCGACGCTAATTCATTTACCTGAGTCGACGCCATGTGAGAATCTCAACAATCCTACTTAGACTGAGCTAGCTGTTAGGCTATTCATTTAGGGGCACGTTTGGGGACGGGGGTTCCCGAGGCTGCCACTTTGCATGATTGTACGGTCGCTCGTGGGCTGCGAATGGAAGCGAGCAATATTGGGGATATGGTTTGCTGTTTGGCAAATGTTGTAGCGTGGGATTTGCCGTACCCCCATGAAAATTAATGAATTCTTAAAACCACAAAAACGGTGTATTTTGACCGGCAGGAACTATTCATATTGAATGGCGCTGAGCATCGGTTCTGTTAGCGTAACGGCTAGTCGTTGCCGTGAGGCCGCGCTGAGCATCGGTTCTGTTAGCGTAACGGCTAGTCGGTGCCGTGAGGCCGCGCTGTTGCAATAGTGGTCTGTTTGCTATTTCGATAAACGGGCCATTTGTCTTCCGTTGACATCTTTAAAGCCTTTAGTCCCGGAGTTAAGCTCGGCTGGTTCCCGAGACCACACAACTATTAAATTCTTATCACCTCAATTAGCTAATCTATTCTGTTTCCATGGGAGGTGCCCCGATCCATATATACAATTGAAAAATTTCCCTAACCGCTCCTCCGACCCTCGCATGGAAAATAGCGGGGCTTGCGGCTCTGCTCAGTAATCACCGCGAATCCAGGATTGAACCCTCCTGTATCTGGACGTAACTGCATGCTTGGATGTTGGAATATCGGCAAGCCCTCACCTAGTGCAGCCATTGAACCCCCAGAAGTATTGCAAAGTAAATCAGAATGCCATAGCAGTGTTTCATCACACCCATATCCAAACGCCATGATCCTCTTCGATTGTAGTCGCCAGCTCATCGGGAGACAGTGCCTCTGTTGCCAGATGCGGGAAAAGCTCGTTCAACAAGGTCGCAATCGCAACTTTGAAATATCCCGTGTACGTAGCGTCGTCATCCTCGTTGTCATAATCAACATCGACTCCGACAACAAATGGCGGACTCGTGGTCAAGGTGAGGGAGGATCGGTGGTGCCTCGACCAGCGACTTGAGCGATGCTTTATCAACAGACAAACACATAGCCCAGTCCAAGCCGCGTGTGATCTCATCCTTTTCTTTCATACTATGGACATGTCTGTATAATTGTTATTCGCAAGCATCACCCGTATAGACAAGCAGACATACCTTCTAACCGTGTCCGGCGTAGTACCATCCAACATACGATCCTCTACCCATAGAAACCGCAACCGGTCTCGCACCTCTTCAATTCCCGCAACTTTTTCTGCCACCATCTGACCTTGTATCGCCTTATGCCAGCGCCGGCGAAACTCTTGCCACTGTGCATCATCACCGTATATTGTGCGGACCATCACAAAGCCCCATATGTCCAGATTTTCTTGTGCGATTGCTTCAACGAAAACAGCGGGCCTAGGTGCGGTGTGAGTGCAGGGGCCAAATTGATCTCATGGAATTGCATCGCTTCGGCAGACATTCTGTCCACGAGCCTTTGATATTGCTACAAAGAGATCTTTAGCACTGAAAGGTACGAGAAGGAAAACACGACTTACCTCCTTAGTTAGTGCATCGTATTCTGCTTCTGTAGCGGTCTTAATCTTCTCTACAGTCCAACCTGGTGGTAAATAGTCTGATTGCGTCGGCATTTTAGCGCATGCTGGTGCAAAAGTGAACCGACTGGAGAATATTGAGGTTGTGGTATGGAGAGATATGAAGGCGCGGGGTTGGAAGGAAGGGTGGATAATACGTAGGGGCTGCATAATTGTAGTCGATATACCGAGTCGAGAATATCCTAAGCATTCGATATCAAAGACACTTCTTGATTAAACCTTTATATACAATGTTTGCTGAGGGAAGATCCTGCATTGGACTGTCTTGTTGGAAATTACCACTTTCCAGCCCTAACCCTACCTTTCAACCTTACTTCATTTTTGGAGCCGGAGTTACTCAAGTGACAGTAACCGCTATGGATGTTTACAACACCCCTACGATTCACCAATGAAGTTGCATAATCTTCATCAATAATCAGTGCTGTAATGCCTACGAGCGAACAATAGATGTGGGGAGACAGACGTTGACCCCGGATAAGCTGAGGTCTCACACATGAAATGCCATAATATCTTGCAAACAGTAAAAATATAAGCGAATGTACTATAAAATCCTGTAACTCACAGTAATAAATCCATAATGTGCCATGGCACGGAGGTATTATCAATAACGTATCATAGTACCGCGCTAACAGCCATAACAAATCTCGGTAACGGTAACGCTGAAGCTTTTCCTGACGAGGGTATAAATGAATGGCAGAAGCCAACTGCATTACGGCTAGAGATAATTGACCGGATATGGATGACTAGAAATGGATGTCAGGAGATGGATCACGGGAGACGGATGACAATCAGTCTCCTTCCGTTTATGAAGATATTGAGGTTATGTGAAGTTTTACCATTCTCAAGATCAATTACATTTATTTCAAGCTACGAAGTTACAATCGAGTGCAGATATCCAGATACACGATGTACTACCGGTGGCATGGCACCACCGACTACCATTCAGAGCACTATTCAGAGCACTATTCAGAGATACCGAATTCAGCAGCTACATGCCCGAGTTACATGCCGAATGTGGTGCTGAATGAGGTCCTGAGTCACACAGCTACAATGTTAATTCCGCACATCATGAAGCCATATGAGACTAGTCTTTGGCGGAGCAACGATCTTTAAAGAGGGGGATGACTGTACCGGAATTGCAACAACCCCTACTGTGAACAATTACTGTACTGGAAGTGCAGAAACGAAGCACCGTGAAATGCATTCACCAATAGAGAAGGCTAGCAACGGCAAGTGCACATGGAGAAGAATGAACGGTTGTACTCGCAGAGCAGCGAAAAGTGCTCCCAGAGAAGTGATGCCAAATGCACCTACAGATAAATCAAGAAGCCCATGAAGAAGAGTCAACGAATGAGTGCACCACAGTACCGGAAGTGCTAGGAGGAAGCACTGCAGAGCGCAGACAAGGCAAACAGCATGATTGCACTCATATTAGACAAGCGCACCAGCAGAAGACTCAACAAGCAGTGTTCTCAACCGTCCCGTCCGTGCGTCCTGACCTAGGACGGGGACGGGACGGCGACGGACGGTTAGGACGGCCGATAACGGAGATTTCACCGTCCCCGGCCGTCAACTGCCGACATCCATGGATGTTGATTTCTCAGTGTACATAAAACATAATCATATTAAACTCATTACAATTATCCTGACCTTGAAGCAAGATCCTGTAGCATCTGCTCCATCCGTATCATGTCCGATTCCGTTGCTCCAAAGACCAAGCTCTGCTGTATCCACGACTGGATGGTAGATAAAGAGGAATATGGATAATCAGGTCGAGGCTCGGCCTTTATATACATGACTTTTGCCTCCACTTGCCTTTGAGAACTATAGTACAATTGAGATAAAGAACTATCCATAGAAACATCCATTAATAACTCTTGCCGTGCGCAATCAGGACTTGATTATCAATCATAATTGTGAATCATCTAAATATATTTTGTATATTCTGTAACCGCCCAATGACGGCCGGGGACGGTGGATGTCGGCCGGGGATGACGAAAACGCCGTCATCGGCAGACAACGGCCGTCCAGCCGTCATTCATTAGCTAGGACGGGACGGACGGTCTTGGCGCCGTCCCGTCCGTCCTGGCAAGATCTCGGACGGCACTGCCGTCCCCGGCCGTCGGAGTTCACAAGGGCTTGGGAGAGCAGGTGCGCACTTGAATATATATGGTAAGAACAACCATTTCATGAGAAACTTACAAGATAGATACGAGGTCGTATACAATTGACCTTCACCGACAGCTATGATACCTAGAGCGGAAGCTATGATCCACGCCAAAGAGTCAAGACGCGATTCAGACTGTGATTGGCGATTTCACAGAGATTCCCTGAGTAATTCCAATGATGACCTACTCTTGGTATGAGTTACGGGTGTGGATTGGATGGTCGGATGCACAATGGGCACAGAAATGGAGATCTAGAGGACGAGGTCAATTTGGATGCTTCTCTTCTCTTCTCTTCTCTTTACTTCTTTACTTCTTTGGATCTCAGCCCAGTATAAATGGCATCGGCATGGGTTTTTACCACCTTCGGAGACAGTTAAGTAAAGGTGGAGTTTCCCCGTGTGCAGAATCCACCGATAGGTCGCCCTAAGTGGTACCGATTGGTTGCGGGACTTATGGGTTCATATGATAGCATACGAGGAATAGTTGTTTGATCCTTTCTTTTCCTTTCCTTTCCTACTCATGTACGGGTTTATGCAGTCCAGGAGGTCTGCGCCTAAAGAGGGGGATAATGTAATGGCACGGCAGCACGTGACGTGTCCAGGGCCGGGTAACACCCGCGTTATATAGTCGGCTCGCATGCCAGCCCCTTCCTGGTGCGGGAATGAATACCCGCCCCAGGGAGGGGTTGGACGACTTAGTCGTCGGTGTTACTCCGAGGTTCGGAGAGGCAATGAGCTCCCGAACTCAACACCGAAAATCAAAAAAAAAGTTTTCGGTCACAGCCTATGTAGATAATAACTGCTCTGGTAGTCTGCCTGCACTTGACCGAAATTGATTCTGTGTGGTGGAGGTGCCCTCAATGCTGGCCGATGCTTCATTCTGAGGTAGGCCAAACACGGGTCTATCCTGCATGACATTAAGGGATATGCTGGAGTACCTCCACCACACACAAACAATTTCGGTCAAGTGCAGGCAGACTACTAGAGCAGTTATTATCTATATAGGCTGTGACCGAAAACTTCTTTCCAGATTTTCGGTGTTCAATTCGGGTGTTCAACCCTTGGAGTTGCACCGTAAAACTGATCACCTATTCGGGGACGTAAATCGTTCAGCCCCCTGGATCGGGGCGGGGGCTGGTACACGAGCTTACACGAGCCTTAGATCTTTAGAGATAATCTTACCTTTATACTACTCTACAATATTGACATCCACGTTTGCAACCGTATATTCTCATATACCTTCATACGAGACCATACACGGACGTATGCCCTTACAATGTGGTGATGGTGATGGTGATGATGGTTGTCATGGACTTACGGGTCACGGTGAAGGTGTGTGCTGCTGTGTACCTTAAGTACTCATTCCCCACCTGGTGCTTGAAGCGCGGCTGTGAGGGCGGTTACCAAAATCCTGTCAGGGTTCTGATGTGAGCCTGGCAGGCAAGACAGTGCCAAGCTTGCAGCTGGCTGCAACCGCGGCAAATCTATGGTATCAACTGTGCCAGTACTGTCATGAGTATGCAAAATTAAATCAAGGTGATTGCAAGATCAACCTCATATGAGCCTTATACGAAACGGAGGGCCCCCGCTAAAGTAAATTGAAAACACACGAAAGTTAGAGTTTTGTCCACTGTTGCCTGCCATAGTGGGTGTACCTACTAGACTTGGCCATGTGGGTCACAAGGGTACGCCTTATAAGCGTGAGCATTCTAGATCTCCAGTCGAAGGATACCATCCTACTCATTAAACTTATATTGAGAAGTATATTGCACTCCAAGCATCAGTTCCGCCGTTTCCGAGTCCTAGTCTGACAGATGGCTAGATGCGATGCCCGCTGTATCCAAGCCGTCTAACAGACTGTCCGAGTACACGTGCCGGTATCTAGGCTCGAGAAACAGCCTACCCCTCGAGTCAGTCCCCCTTTCCCCGGTCAGCTGCAGCCGAGGACGTTTCGCCCTATAGTCCAACGATTGGTTGAGTACATTTTGTTCGCTTCTTTCGCAGTGCAGGTTGCAGAAAGTGAGATTTCGGTGTAAGTGCTACTCCATAGTGAGTCCAGTCTATAACCTTGAAGTCGCATACCCAATACGTACATTAAGGTATCCTGAATGTCACAATGTTTACGGCTTTCCACAATTGCGGTTTGGTCACAACGGGCTCTCCGCTCCCATCCGCAGCAAGGGGACACTCGGTCGTAATCTACGGAATTCACCACGCACCACAAAATAGTGGGGCTAGTTGACGCGTGCTCCACGGTGAAGCCTAGTCAGCCAGTATGATCGGCGCGTCAAGGATCGTGGCTCATACGTTGTTGGGTGTAAGTGCATTTGAATATTAAGTAAGGGATATTAAAATGGAATGCTATGGAGTAGAGTTTATAACCAACATTACTAAATAGATTGGATTCTTCAAGTTCAAACAGTTTGCCGACACTAAAAGTATTTAAATAGTTGGTTTTTGTAAGCTTCCGGCTACCAGGTTACAGATCAAACACCCTATAATTCTATAAATCTGGTCGATGTGGCAAACAAACCCTAGAGTTATACTCTAGTTAATCAAACTGAAATAATATCTACAACATTCGAGAACGGAGCTACTGCAGGAACGTCAGGGTGCAAGAACCCTAGCCCATTTATCGGACGTCACTCTATTCCCATGCACTTCTATTACCGAGCCTCACCCAAGAGACAAATGACGGGCCCCTTCAGGAGAAACCCGGACAGCGTGCCGGGGACGTGCCGTTCAACCGTTGGATCAGGTTATCGCCTGCAAACCCAAACAAAGCAGCAATAAGGCTGCTCGATCTCTATATATTCTTTCAAATTCCCTCCCTCATTTTCTAATCCTCAGTCACTCTTTTTCAACCTCACATTGCCGTCACTTCTGACATCTACACCAACATGATGACCAGGCCTCTGTTCGGAGCCGCCCTGTTCGCTGTCGCTCATTTCACCAATTCCGTTGTTGCAGATAGTTATTTTTTCCCTAATACCGATGGACTCGACCCACAGGCAAAACATGTCTCACCCGGTTGTGAAGCCGCGATGAAGGCGCCTCTGAATTGCGATCCTTACCTCAAAATCTTCACTAAGAAGAACTGCTACGAACCCCTTAATAATACTGCTCTTCAGCAATCAGTCTGCAAACCTGAGTGTGGCACTGCACTGGCGGCATATCACACCTCTGTCGCCAAGGCTTGTGCTTCCGACCCTCAGCCTTTCCCAGGGCTTTCAGCAACATACTACGGCGATAATGCATACGCCATTTATAATCTCACTTGTTTGACAGACACGAGGACGGGAGATTATTGCACCGGTACATCTTAGCTCTCCATTCTTGGAGAACACTGCTGATTTGAACAGAAACTATCGGTAAATACTTGAAGGGAGGAGATGTCCCAAATAGAAAACTTTGCTCCAACTGCGCCACCAAAATCCTCGACCAAATCAATAACACGCCGTTCCACAACTATGGAAACTTGGCCCAACAAGTGTCGAACATTCGAGCGAAATGCAGCTTCTTGCCCAGAATCCCAGTCAACCCCAATGGTAGCCCCCTGGTCCCGAAATCATCAGCAAACGGACCGGCAACTCCATCTCCCAAGACAAATTCCACGGATTCATGCGCTTCCGGAAAACATTACAACGTCGTTTCGGGGGATACTTGTCAGATTGTGTCCGAGAAGGAAAGCGTTGCTACTGAGTCAGTAATTCTTCTCAACAAACTCAACGCCGACTGCACTAACCTGCAGATCGGACCGATCTGCCTCCCAGAGGCGTGCACGTTGTATATGATTCAGAAGGGCGAAGAGACTAGGTGCGCTGCGCTTTTGGAATCGAAGGGTGTCACCATGCAGCAGTTCTTGGCATGGAACCCTGCGGTCAACACCCAATGCTCCAACTTGAAGGCCAACGAGAACTACTGCTTCGGCGAGCCCGGAAAAAACCCCGTTCACAAATGTCCTTCCGGAAAGCGCTACCTCGTCGTCGCCAACGATACTTGTGCGATTGTTGCCCAGAAGAACGGCGTCGACACTGCTTCGATCATCTCTCTCAATGGTCTTAATGCTCAATGCACCAACATGAAGGTTGGCGACGAGATCTGCCTCCCCATCCCATGCACAACCTACACAGTTCAATCTGGCGATACCTGCAACTCCGTTGCCGCTGCAAGGGGCATCACGACCCAGCAATTTATGTCATGGAACCCGTCGATCAACAGCGGATGCACGAACTTGCTCGCCGGTATGGATTACTGTGTCCGTGCTCCCGGAGCTACATGCCCTTCCCGTAGTCGTTACACCGTCGTTAAGGGCGATACCTGCCAGGTTGTCGCCGAGAAGGCCAGTACTGATGCTGCTTCAATCATCTCTCTCAATGCTCTCAATGCCCAGTGTACCGACCTGAAGCTTGGATCCGACATTTGCCTCCCGGTGCCATGCGCAACCTACAAGGTGAAGTCCGGCGACACATGCAAGGCTATTGCGAGTGCCAACGGCATCACATTGGCTGACTTCATGTCAATGAACCCGTCGATCGACAGCAAATGCTCCAACATGCTTGCCGGCTTGAACTACTGTGTTGGCAAATGCCCTTCCAAGAAGCACTACACCGTTATTAAGGGCGATACCTGCCAGACTATTGCTGAGAAGGAGGAAGTCGCTACCGACCCCATCATGGTTCTCAACGGCCTTAACGCCCAGTGCACCGACCTCCAGCTTGGGGCCTCTATTTGCGTCCCTGTCGCATGCCCAACATACAAGGTGAAGCAGGGTGATACCTGTAATAGTATTGCTGCCGCGAATGGCATCTCCACCGCCGACTTTTTCTTGTATAACCCGTCTATCAACAAGGACTGTGACGATATGCTTGCTGGCTTGAACTATTGTATCGGCCCTAACGCAATGGCCCCCGCCGCCGGCGCAAAGAAGATGCGACGTGAGACATGTGTTTCCGGAAAAAAACACAAGGTCGTTGAGGGTGATACTTGCGAGGTTGTCGCCGAAAAGAACAGTGTGCCTACTGAGGAGATCATCACCGTCAACAACCTAAACTCCCAATGCACCAACTTAATCCTTGGATCTACGATCTGTCTCCCAAAATCTTGCACGATTTACGCCCCCATGAACGGTGAGACTTGCAGCTCTGTTGCAAAGGAGCATGGCATCAGCGTTGCAAAGTTTAAGAAGTGGAACCCATCGATCAACAAGGATTGCACGAACTTGCTTGCTGGTATTAGCTACTGCGTTACCGCTCCTGGGTCCAAGAAGAAGGTCCCCGCCGCCGGCGCAAAGTTGAGACGTCAGACATGTGCTTCCAGAAAGACATACCAAGTCATTGAGGGTGATAACTGCCAACTTATCTCCTCCAAGAACAGTGTGGCTACCGAGGAGATCATCTCCATCAACGGCCTGAACTCCCAATGCACCGACCTGATCCTTGGATCTACGATCTGCCTCCCGAAATCTTGCCTGCTCTACGCCCCCCAAAATGGCGAGACTTGCACTACTGTTGCACAGAACCATGGCCTCACCCTTGCAGGCTTCATGGCATGGAATCCAACGATCAACTCCCAGTGCACGAACTTGATCGCCGGCGTAAATTACTGTGTTGGTCCTCCTCCTGCGACCAGGACAAGAGTGCGACGCGCAATCCCCACCCACTATGCAGACGCAGCCATTCCTGCTCCCACTCCTGTTGCATCCGGTACCACCCACAACTGTGGCCAATACTACAAGGTTCAAATGGTAAGTGACCTTATAGTCCGTGAATAAACTAGCAGCTGACAAGTCTCGTTTAGTTTGATACTTGTGATATGGTGTCGAACGAATTCCAGATCCCCAAGGACCTCTTCATGAAGATCAACTCTGGCCTCGGCGCAGCCTGTGACAACCTCCTCACAAATGTCTACTACTGCGTGCTCCCAACTAAAGACTGGAATTCGCCCCCGCCACCCAAGCAAATTGAGGCCCCCCCAGCTCCCACCCCTATTGGTAAGATTCCATCCTAATCCTCTTCTACAGTTAACCTAACGTTCGCCTGCTCTAGGAACGACCGATCAATGTTTCGAGTGGTACATCGTCCAGATGGGCGATATTTGCTTCAACATTATCAACCAGTACTCCATCACCATGGAACAACTGCGTTTCTGGAATACCCAGGTCAATGAACAGTGCACTAATCTCATTCCTGGCGATGCGTACTGTGTCAGCGGAGCTCAACAGCCGCATTCAAAGGCCTAAGCGAGGGGGATTGAGGGGATATGGTGGTGGGATTGAGTTTTAGCATCGTTATCGGGGCGGTTAAAGTGGGGTGGAAGAGGAGTAAAGGAATCGTATTTTGAGAATGTTTCTGTATCTAGATTCGGTTAGTTACGGCGGAGAAAGATGGAAGCGATATTTCACTACCTCACCCAAACTGTTAATATATTGTAATCATGAGCGCCGACTTTCTGACCTGCACCTCTCCTGAGACGAACCTTGTGCTGTTAGCGTAGATTATTGTGGAGTAAGTGCGATGCGGCCGAACGTACTAGGCGCGTCTTTTTAGCTAGGGGATATAATATGACAAGGTTCAACCTGAGCTAGATGGTTGTCTAGGTGTCGTTTGCTATTATTTGTGCCTGTGTAATGTTTAATAGCTTACCTACCAGTACGCGTGAACATTATCAGGCAAACCTTTTTGAAAATTCGCCGAAGTTACCTAGGTAGTCTTGTGTATTTTAGACGTGCAGTCTGCGCAGTAAAGGGATTAGAATGTTTGATATTAATCCTCCAGTATACTCCGACTTGGGCTATTTCATGTTCGGAGTTCTCGCCCAATGAAGTTCTCCTTCTCCATGTGATATATATGGGCTGTTTCTCTCCCCCTTATATCTGAATACAAGTCATCATCTAACTCAACACATTAGGGGGTTCAATATCAGCATTGACTCCTCCCCCTCCCCGCAATCGCCACGGTCAAAAAGACCAGATAATTATTGACAGTTTTCAGCTCAACCTAAGGAAGAGGGTTGAATTTGAACTATAATTCCTTAACGCCCGCAGTATCTGTATATCTAATACGACAAAACTTTTGATGACCAACCCGACCCATTCCAATCGTAGAACTTCCCTATCTGTAGTCTATCTTCTCCGCCCCTTCTGCACCAACTCAAACCCATCCTCATCCACCACACGTTCTAGCCTTTCCCTCGGCGCCGTGGCGGGAGTCGGAGCATCCCCCATCTCCTCATCCTCTTCCTCCTCATCATCATCATCACTAGATCCAGCCTCTTGCTCCACCTCCTCAACCTTCGGCGGCAGCGGCGAATTCCGTGGCATCACCAAAAACCGTTGGTGTAGCATATCCACCGTCGCAAACGTTCCGTCGGTAATCTCTTTCCTTAACATTATGACCTGGCGCGCAACCTATCCCTTCCGTCAGTCTCATGAGCGCACTCGCGCGGGGCGACATACCTCAAAAGCGCTATCATCCTCCAAATTTACCTCAAACTCATCCTCCATGACCTGCAGCAGTCGGTACTCGATTGTGTCCTCATTCGCGTCGGGGTCTTCGCTCCACAGATCCGCGATTACCCCGCATAGCCAGTCGCGCTTGTCGCTGCTGTCGGGTCCGCCCCAGCCGCACGCCACCGCGTCCCGTAGAGGCTGCCAGAAGTTGAGGATTAGCGAGACGCCGAGCTCCCATTTTTCAGTTTGGAGGGGCGTGAATAGGGCGGGTTGTGCGACTGAATTGATGGTAGTTGCGGAGGCCATTGCGGGGTGGTGAGGCAAGGTGAAGGAAAAAGATTTGTTAACAAGTTGATTCATTAGGGGCCGGGTAACATAGCGGGGTAATGTCGAGTGATGGGAAGTGCGACGTGTTGTTTTCCGGTGGACTTGCAGGATGTTGTTATGCTGAAAGAGATGTTACAGATGATTAAAAGCCAACGTACATCTCAATACCGTGGACGAGGGCAAGAACCCGGATTCCAATTCCAAAGTCTACGACATAAACGACGAGCCCGCCGAGGAACAATACTCACAACTCACCTCCAGCTCTCGAGTACCACAAGCCTTTTGAGCACCTCAATTACTCCATGGGCATCACGAATCATGGACAGCTGTAGATGGCGCTTGAATTTACTTGAGCCAGGATTAAGGCCAAAATTGCTGCATATACAAGAACTAGTGGTATAGTATAGCCGGCAGAGCATGGTGCATTAAACGCTAGGTGCTAGAACACCACTAGATGCAGATTCGAAACCTACAGTTATCACCCTTTTACAAAGGATCAGCATATTTCAGACAGCTCGAATACCATCTTTGCCACTATAGTTGTTATGCAGCATTCCAGTCCATTAAATGTCAGAGTTGACTCAATACTGGTAAGACTGGAGATAGCCATGAAACTAGACGTCTCGAGTGGGCTTGAGTTTGTGGGTGATGATATCTCATCAGCCGGATAGCAATATCCGGCGGACACGTTCTACTTGCCATTAAGACGAGATGTCTTCACTAGCCACTCCTCTAATTGATACAGCTAATCATCACCATCCCATCACTATCCCATCACTATCCCATCACCATCCCACCACCACTACCACCACCACCACCACCTCCTCCTCCTCCTCCTCCTCCTCCTCCTCCTCCTCCTCCTCCTCCTCCTGCATTGCCTCCTCAACCTCCTCCCGCATTGTATTGTCCTAACCCGACCTAAAAACCAGATCAAGGCCAAGTCTTTTCCAGCGTGATGGTTAAAGTTACAAGAACTAACGGCTTGGTTTAGCCAGTAGAGCATGGCGCTATAAACTCCAGGTGCCAAAAACGCCGAGTGCAGGTTCGAAACCTGCATTACTCAGTGGGTGCTACCAACACCAAGGCCTATGCTAGAAACCTATGTGCTATCTTCTGCTCGCCTTTGTGTTGTAAAGCGCTATCTCTAGCTGCAAATTTGCCATATACATTCGCCTCATAATTTCCATCAATATCGAATCAATTTCTTTGAAACTGTACATACAATTCACAATTCTTAATCCCACAGCCTCGCGAAACCAGCCAGCCGGTATAGTAGCATCACTCGCTGGAATGGGTGTTCGCGACGCTTAATGCAGTATATAAACTCGCGGCCTGAACTCATCGTTCAGTTGAGTAGCCATAAATAAGACGACTAAAGTGTCTCCGTCACGCTTCGCAAACTCCAGGAACTAGCCTATGTGTTACTGATCAACAACCACCAAACGCCCGCCAGCCCGCCACGAAAACGGACCACCAAGCCAAAAACTAAAAGAAATGATCACTGCAGGGGTCGAACCTGCGACCTTGGCGTGTTCTAGCTGAGCTATTAGCACCACGCTCTAACCAACTGAGCTAAGCGACCGCTTCATGCTGGATTTGTTTCCCGCTGAGTGATAGCCCATGACCAGGCGCCAAAGTATGAAATCTTGCGTAGTCATGGATGGCTAAATGATCGAATTGACAAGAAGCGGTCCCGGCCGAGAATGGTGCCAGAAACACCAAGCTTAAGGTCGGATGCAGGTTCGAAACCACCCAGATGCAGGCTCGAAACCTCAATGTGCTGTAAACACTAAGACCCCAGGCTGGAAACCTGCGGTTGTCACCTTTTGTTTGCCATATCTCCAGCTGCATGAGAAAAACTTACACACATCTACACATGTTCTTACAATTTATTTGCAGGATTGAGTCAAACGTCCTTGGGGGAGTAGGTGATGGCGCACTAGAATGTTGTACAACCGCTGCCATATCAAAACAAAGAGCAGAGTAAAAGAGCAAGAACCGCAGGTTCCCAGCCTAGTGTTTACAGCATTACAGGTTTCGAACCTGCACCTGTTGGTGCTTCACGCACTATGCTCAACTAGCTAAGTAAAGAGATAAGTCTTGTTATAGCCATAACCATACAATACTACGATATGGAAATAGAACACAAATTTTTCACCACCAGCTTATCACGGACTCGAGTCATCTTGTTTTGGCCGCCTCCCAAGCCAGACAACGCAAGCGTGATCCGTAGATAATTTGCTGGGCTCCGCGTCGCTGGATATTGTGTGCCAAGTTCTCGTAATGTAAACAACAGACTGGCAAAGTATAGTGCAATAAACACCAAGTGCTGTAAGCACCGAGTGGGTTTAAAACCTACGTTCATCTTTTGCTTCCTTTTGCCGTGCAACCTGGATGTATGAAGGAATCATAGAGTACGAAGCTGGCATGTCTATAAACCCGTCGCTCCGCGGTATATTTCGGGGGTGCCGATGGCCATGGAGTAAGGCCGCATGTGATTGCCGCCGACAGACGAAAAATCGCGCTCCATCCTCACCGCAAGGGCCACGGCTACATATAACAATCAGCGGTACTTTAGCTAGCTAGGCTGAACATGATACTACAAATATCACCGGCTAGAAACCCGTAGTGTACGATAGGTGCTATAACACCAACCCTCCATCAATCTAACGCCACAAACACCAGTAGACGTCGCGATAGGCACGGAACCTGCAGTGCTATAAACACCAATGCTGAAAACCTACACTTTTCCATAGGTGCTACAAACACCAAGCCAAGAGTACCAGGCTCAAACACCAGCGATTGCTTTCTTTTCACATGGACCCGGCATATTCCCACACAGCTGCTCTAACCTCGGATATCATTCTGCCGTTGTAGTTGCTGTACGTCATTTCCACCTCAATTCTCACCGTAGCTAGCTATAAACTCCGCATGGTCATGGTTATAACAAGAAGCGAACCCCCTACCATCTGGTTGAGCATGGTGCTAGAAACACCAACAAATGCAGGTTCGAAACCCGCAGTAGCTCCCGGTGCTGCAAACACCAAGGTCCCCGGCTGCAACCCCGGTTGTCACCTTTTACACGGGCCGCTGGCTAGACGATCAGAGACGTCAAACTGAACGCAGCCCCAACAATTCATATATATGTTCCGACCCATACGCCAAATTTTCCCATTAGCCAACAGGTCGACCGATATGCCAAATTGTCAGCTTGGTGAATAGGTCAACCTATACACCAACTGAGGGTACAGACCGATGTGCCAAGTAGGAGTTTGGGAGGAGTTTGGGGAGGTGCAATAAAGCACCATATTTTTTCAACTGTTGAACTCCTACATCACCCTACTTCATTATTGTGTCTATTCTACTTCTCTATCACTGTGTCTATCCTATCCTCTTCTTCCAACTCCACCAAAAATTTCCTCGCCTACAACAATGACTTCATTGACTTCCGCTTCTATGTTTACAAGAAGAATCAAGTTCAGTGTTCAGTGCACAGTCACGCTGAAGAGTATGACTGGAAATTTATCACCACTTACCACCTGGACTAAAATTGCCTTGGTAAATCGAACCCTGGGCCTAGAGTGAGCTAGGGTAGCTGGCAGACTGAGTGCAAGAAAGAGAACCAATACAACAGTTGGAGAACAAAGTACAGCAAGAGTGACAAGGGGATGACATGTGCAGGGGGAGGAGGAAGAATAGGTTGAGCGGTTTGCTGGGAGTGTATACTAGTAATTTGGCGGAAGGAATTAGCATGGTGAACTTGGTACACCGGTTGACCCATACACCAAATTTCCCGGTTGGCCACTGGGTTGATCCATATGCCAAATCTTCCCATTGGCCAATAGGTTATTC
>Ga0307512_10003494_pt1 | contig 18187 bp, 16 predicted proteins | sample 14_EM_MG_FD_200267 | JGI IMG/M metagenome (GOLD analysis project Ga0307512, IMG submission 200267) | Populus trichocarpa ectomycorrhiza microbial communities from riparian zone in the Pacific Northwest, United States - 14_EM | ecosystem: Host-associated > Plants > Roots > Unclassified | place...
TAAATCGAACCCACGCAACCCTAGTAGCATCATCGATTAGAGTAATATAGTAAAGGGAATTACCATATGACAGAACCGGAAAGGGTCCACTCAAATCAGAATGAACAAGTTCGAGTTTATTCCTATCCTTCTTCGATGTTGACATTCGAGGAAACCGAGTCATTTTGCTTTTGACGCAGGAGGAGCAGACGTAATCTTTTGGTCTTGTTGGTATATTGGCATCAGAATAAAGCTGTAATGATTTATCCATTGTTCATGGTGCTAAATGTCCGAGAGCCTGATGCCAGAAGTCATAAGTAATATGGGCCGAATGCGATGTCTCAGGAATTTTAAACAAATTTCAGTCAAAAACAGCTTCAAAAACAACGTTTGTTCCCTTATTAATTGAAATATGATCACCCTCTCCGAACTCTGTATATCCTTTTTCCCTTAACTTCCTCCAAGAAATCAAAGGATGTGCCAAATCAGGAACATGCAAAACACCTCGGACACAAAAAGAAGAAACCGATCCATCTCTCAGAACACAGTCCATCACCACATCTCCCTTGCCGACAATCTCCATGCTCTTTTGTGAACTGGATTTTACAAATCCACCACATACCGAGTAGTTGAGGAGACGTCCTGCATATGGGGTCATGTGTGTGGTATAGGCCGTGTCAAAGTAGAAGGATTTGTGTCTTACTTTTACGTCTTCACTGGTAATATTTGCTTCCTCGGCCTTGTTCTTTTCTTCTTCTTCCTTCCTTTCCTGATTCATTTTTTGTAGACGAAAACATTCATTCCAGGTATGTCCCTCAGATTTTCCTGGATTATGTTTCTTGCACCAGGCGCAAGTCTTCGATGAGGAGGAGGAGGAGGAGGAATTGTTGGATTTTCCCGATTTCGTGGATTTCTTCCCATTTTTCTTATTACCCGAAGGTTTAGAAACACACAGAGCAGAATTGTCTTCGATCTCGTAAGTATCGATATCCATAAGTCGTTGCTTAACATCAGCATACGACAAACAATCTTTTGTTGTAAGATTATCGATCACGTTTTTATGGTGTTTAACCAAAAAACCCAACAGAAAATCTCTCTTGGCCTTATCTTCATTAAGAAACGCAGCGAAGGTTTTTCAGTACGAATTGGAGGAGGCTTTCGAGAGTTTTGTAAGGTGGAGCCACTGTGACTCAAACTTGGATATAAATCCTGGTGAGTCTGTACCAGAATATTGAGTAGGAAGGGAGACCAGATTCATTATCTGGGAGACAAGTGCGAAAGCCGAGTCTCTATAGTATTCAGTGCGAAGCCAGGTCCACATCAGGTGAGGGTCTTCCAACTCGACAATTTTCTCCAAAATGTCTTCGGAAACCACCTGTATAAATATGGTCGACGCAGTATGTTTAAGATGCTCATAGGCATCTACTTTTGTTTGTTCAGCACCGTCTGCTGGAGACACACCATCCACTACTACTTCGTACGCCTTAATACCTTTCAGAACTATGTTCATCGAGGCACTCCAGATTTGATAATTTTCCTGTCCAGTAAGTTTCCCAATGCTATCGAGTTTAACATTAACTGGAGTTTTCTTTCCGGATCCGCTTGATGTCATTATTGGAGACTTTGGGCGAGGCGAAGGAGGTAATGATCCGAGTGGTGTTGTTGAGGGTTCGGGTACTTCTTGATATTCGATGGGAACTGAATGAATGTCGAACAAATTCTGAGTCAGAGGAGGGTATACAGGTTTTGAATCAGTATCGCTCATCCGGGCTCATAACCTATTGGATATTGACAGCAAAAGTTCGAAGAGATTTATTAGAATCTCAGAACGAGTATACGAAGAATAAGTATAGCCAGTAGAACGATTTGGAGAAGTATTCGAAAAATGAGCATATACTGAGAAGAGCATTCGAAGGGAGATATTGTAGTATTCCTTATCGATGTCTGAGCCAGTCTTAAGAACTGTTCACTAACTGGAGAAACAGTATCTATATATACAATAATAAACAGGTGATTGTCCGTGACCACGGTCGCGGATCAATAACCAAAACAGGAAGAGAAAATCTCTGCAACTGTACATAAATACATAAGAACCGTAAAGAATATAACAGAACAATCTAGGTGCATTCGTCTAAGATAAGTGCTGATAAATCCCTTATCCAACGGAACAAAAAGAAGGTTCTAGACAAGTTCTAACCGGAACTTTCTAGACAACCTAGTAAAAAGATAACAAAAGTATTAAAAGTTATTAACACACCACATTATTCTTATCCATAAAGTACCATCTTATCGTAAGGAGAATACTTAAGAAAGTACAAATATTAATAAGAGAAATGTAGATACTTCCGTATTTTCAATAAGTTGCACCGTAAAACTGATCACGTATTCGGTGACGTAAATCGTCCAGCCCCCCTTGGATCGGGCGGGGGCTGGTACACGAGCTTAGCAACAAGTCAGGGATTTCTTAAGCTGGTGTCGTCGGCACTGGTACTCGGCTTCGGGATCCGGTTGTGATACTCGGCTTCGCTATGTATGGTCTTTTCTCTGTATATAAACCTGCAATTTTCTCTGTCTTTAGATCGATAGACAATTGAGCTTCTTCGTTCTTTCTCTTTTGCTCTCAACAAATACCGCCCGGGATGGCGTGATTTTGTCATCCCAAATCCAGTCCCCGGATGGGATGATTGCACCTGATAACCATCCCGTTACCATCCCGTGGTTTTCACTACTCTCCCAACCTCTGACGAAATGGTTGAATCGGGTGAGGCAGTCAGAGTCGGAGGATTCAGGTTGGAAGTTGTTGCTTTGATGTCGAGGATCTCGAGGAGCAGCCGGCATAGTCGAGACATCACCACTGGTCGGTACAATCAGTGGACGTGGGACGCGCATTTCCCCAGGTACATACTTCCATAGGCCTTGCCCACGTTGTAGGGCTTCCACTTCAACGGCCCATTGACTATAGTTGCGCTCAGTGAGCTTCCTGGCGGTGATCGAGGTCGACATTACGAGTAGTCGACGAGGTGCTCGGGGTCAGTGCTCGAGGTCGGAACCCTAGGTTTCGTGGTGCTAAAGTTCGTACATGAGACTTCGGGCATGCTCGAGGGCGTACTCGAGACTTCATGGTGCTCAAGGTAGACTTAAGACTTCGGGGTGCTCAAGATCGTACTTGAGACTTCAGAGGTGCTCGAGGTGGGAGTACTCGAGACTTCGGGGTGCTCAAGGTAGACTTGAGACTTTAGAGGTGCGATTTTGTGTCGAATCGCTTGGTTACGAAGTTCTGTCGATCAATAGGAGATTCAATATATAGATGGAAGCCGGGCTCATAACCTGTTGAATGAATGAGTGCGTTGATTGTTATGATAGATACAGGTTCAGATAGTGTGTATATATACCAGTAAGAACGGACTTCAAGCACTTTCGCCTACAAGCAGCGACATTCGCCGACTGGGTGAAATCTCGGAGAAGGCTCTCGAAGGCAGTCACTTCGCTGACTTTGAGAGCTTCAGGGCTAAACCTTGAGTCTAACCTTGAGTTAATGACTACCGTCAACACAACCACCACCGGGACGACCACCGGGACGACCACCGGATGCCTAGTTCCGGTAGCCGCTAGTCCCCTATAGATACCGGTACGGGCCCTAGGGCCGCCGACATTAGCCCCGGACAGATCAGTCCTCCAAAATCATGCCCCAGGACGAGACGGCGACCCCAGGCCCCGAAAGACTATAGTCGCCCCGGACCGCTGGGAAGCCTGGGAGTGGCAGCTATCATTCGCTCGCTTGCAGTAGGTGGAAGTAAAAAATTCTGGAAGTTTGGAAACTGCCTAATTCTATTGACCATTTCATCCAGCTCTAGGCTTATAGTATGTTCTAGTGCATCCACGGAGGCGGTTCATCCGCGGAGTACCCAGTCAGTTCCCTGAGGCCCACCTTCCGTGAACTGACTAGGTCGTTCGTCGAGTCCGTACCCGCCTCCGTGAACTGGCCGGTTCGTTCACGGAGTCAATCAAAAATTACAATTACTCTGCTCTGCATCCATATATGCGTATGCACTGCCATGGAGGTACATTCAACTAGCTCTATCCAGCTGAATTCAATCAGCGCAACTGCGTACATTCAGCGCAGCGCACCTAAATGCGTTCAGCACAGCGCAACGAAGTACGTTCAGCGCAGCGCAACTGTTCTGTGCGAAGATCGAGACCACACTTCATTTCCATGGCCGAGACGGTGGTGCACAGTGTACAAATACTAGAGCTTCTACAGCGCTACTCGGTACTTTCAATCTCGAACGAAACAGAAGTACAGTTCCACCTAAGCCAAGCAACAATGAATAATGCCGTCAAGCAAATACACAAGGAGATGCATGTGAGCGTACTGATCCCACATACTGCCGATAAGAGTAGCGATTTGACAGAACTGAATACTATGGATAGGGAGGTTCTCGAGGAGGAAGAGGTCACTGAGGAGGAAGAGGAAGAGGAAGGGGAGAAGGAGGGAAATGAGGAAGATATGGTCTCAAACAATGACACGGAGCACAGTATAATTATGGTTGCGCCACGATGTCCAGGACGAAGCCGATCGTAGGGCGTATTTATAATTATTGATTGACTCCGTAAACGAACCGGTCAGTTCACGGAAGGTGGGCCTCCGTGAACTGACAGGGTACTCCGCGGAGGAACCGCCTCCGTGAATGGACTACAACATAGTATGACGTCGAGAGGAACGTGGAGCTGTAACTTCGATAGAAGTCAAGGGTAAGCTGTTTGATGCATCCAGCTCATCGCGGAGTTTTTCAAATTCTTCTACTACATCTGAATTCTGCTCTCTTTGGTCAGTAAGATCTGTTCTAGTTTCGAATGGAGATTGGCTATAACCCCTCCACCGAGTTCCAAAAGTTGAACGGCATCCGCTGTAGGTTTTCTAGGTTGAAGGGCTACAGCAACAGTATCACAAGTCAGACCTGCGTACTCCTTTACCATGCGTTGCTGATCCTATTGGCCTAGAGACGAGCAACTGATGAGAAGAAACAGATAAATCGCACTCTTCGAAATTTCGCTAGCGTCTGCCCAATTGTGATCTTTTACGAGGATGGTAGATGTTGTGATTGCTGCATTAATACGACTAGCTAGAGCCGTAGAATGAAGAGTAACACCTTCTCTGAAATAACAAATCGCACACTCGTAATCATGCTGGTCCCCTTCATGTTTGTATCTCGAGATCAGTACTTGCCCAAATTGTTCGTACCTGCAAGTCGGTGGTGGTGGTCAACGGGGACTGCGCCCACTGCCTCTTCAATCCCTTGAATCACCCGCTTCAGGTCGTCCAGGTCATCTGTGTGTTTGAATCTCCAGTGCAGCATGGCACCCACCTTGCTCAAGCAGTTAGCTCGATCGGGGTGATCTAAGGGAGTTGCCGCAAAGTGCGTCCTCAGCCAGTAGAATTGGCCGCCATAGGTCGTATTGGTGTCCTGTGTACTGGAATCTTCGGCCCAGCATGGTTGTTGTGATAATGAAGGGGAGAACCGTGTGTACTGGCTATAGAGCGATAACTGTCTAGGTACAGGTCTAAAGGTCCAAGATGCGTAGGGAACGGGAAGAGTAAAGTGTGAAGTCTAAAAGAGCAGTTACGAACCTTATCTATCAACAATGGTACCTAAATTGATCATATTGCCCACTCGATCGAGATCGTCCTGTGAAGATGCAACCTCTGCATCCTCGGCCCGCAAACCGCGGAACGTCGGTTATCGAGGTCGCCTATACGCTCAAATCTCAGTCTCAACATATTACTAAGATTGTGCAAGCAGCCAGCTCGATCAGGGTTATCCGGGGAGTTGCTCCTAGCGCCTCATCAGTCAACCAAATCACCCGCTGTAGGTCAACTAGATCACCCGCGCGATAGAATTTTATGCTTAATAGGTAGCTCTAGCTTCTTATGTGTACCGCTCTGTTGGCATAGTCAATGGTGCATGCAGCTATCGCTTCCTCACCGGGCATTAACCCCAGCTCAAGATCATCTAGGTTTCCTGTCTGCTGCAATCTCCGATGCTCACATTACTCAGAAGGCCAGCGCGACCAGGATGGTCTAGGGGGGGTACCGTTATTGCTACTTTAAGATAGTGATTGCTTCCTGAAGGTCATCCAGGTTCCCATTGCAACTATATCTTTTAAATTAGGTATGGTGGCGGCTTCGCCGCCCCCTTCGATAAAAAAGAATCCTAAACCTCAAAACCCATGATATCCAGCCAGCTCTCAGCCGGATTACATTACGTCCAGCCAGCCAAGAGCCAGCCCATCAAGAGTGCGTCCAGCCAACGCAGAGTTAGCCCGTTCAGATCACGTCCTGCCAGCCGAGAGCCAGCCCGTACAGCCAGCCAAGAGCTAGCCCGTACAGATTGCATCCAGCCAGCATCCAGCCAGCCTGTGCAGATCGCATCCAGCTAGCCAAGAACCATATCAGAGTGAGTATGTCAGGGTTGTCTAGATCGTCTCCAGCCGGCCAAACGTCAGCCCGTCCAAATCATATTCAGTTGACCAAGGTCAGCCCGTCCAAATCATATTCAGTTGACCAAGAGTCAGCTCATCCAAATCATCTCAAGCTGGGCAAGTGGCAGCCTATCTTGACCATGTCCAGCAAGCAGAGAGCTAGCCCGTCCAAATCGTATCCAGCGAGCTGAAAGTGAGCCCATCTCAATTGTCTCTAGTCTGCAGATAGCCAACCTATCCAGAGCACGTCCACCCGTCTCGATCGTCACCAGAAATTCGAGAGCCAACCCGTCCAGAGCACGTCCAGCCAGCCGAACCCGTCCAAATTATATCTAGCCAGTAGAGAGCAATCCGGTCTCGATCAGCTGCAGAAATTTGAGAGCCAGCCTGTCCAGATCGCGTCCAACTACCACAAGGCCAGCCCATCCAGATCATATCTAGCCAGCCGTGAGCCAGCCCTTCCAGATCGCATCCAGCCAACGCGTCTAGATCGTTTCCAGCAAGTTGAGAGCCAGCCCACCCAGATTGTGTCTAGCCAGTTCGGATTGCTGACCAATAGCAGTTGTGAGAGCCACCCTGAAGCAAAGCGCCACAGTTCACTAATCATGACCGAAAAAGACCATCTGCTAACAAATGAGCATTCTGTAATTTGCCACAGTAAGATGGTACGTACCACCATCAACCAATGAGAATGCTTCGAGCAGACAAACCAAGTGTATAACTATTGGATAACCTTTCGCCAAGGTTGTGAAAACAGGGAACTTCGATCACGTGTCCTGGCGGGGTTGTCACTAAAGCGTTCGCGGCCAGATGAATCGCAGCATCGAGGTAATTAGGATCATTAGTGGTGTGGGAGGCAAGGTCGGAAATTGTAGCAGAAATTGAATCAAGCGAACTTAGGAGATGTGTCATAGATGACTTTAAACCTGTTGGCATGAGATTTGGCCCGGTGGCTTGCGGCCTCCATTGGAGTCGCCTGCCCCCATGCCGAGGAGGAGGCCTAGCCTCGGCACTGATGCTCGGCATTGGGCTCCGGTTATCAAACTCTGCCTCGCCGAGTATGGTCTTTTCGTTGTATATAAGCCTGCCATTCTCTCTCTGTTTGGATCGATAGACAATACAGCTTCTTCGTCCTTTCTCTATTGCTCTCAACAAAACCGCTTCTAGGAATCGAGAATGCTAAGTATGTTAAGAATGTTGGAAATATTGGGAAAGGTGTTGGGTGACTGTAGAACATTTCCTCCAGCTGTTTTGATCTTACTCAGTTGCATACTGGCTTCGCAAAGGTCTTCTAGTTCTCCTGTCCACTCATACCTGGACACCAACCAGGCCATAAAGTTGCTCAGACAAACTACTGGGACAAAATTTTGCGGGATTGTAGCCGCTCCCTGTTCGGCCCGCCCATGTGATAGCTGCTTGAAGGTCATCTGGGTCTTTTGTCTGTTGATATCTCCTTTCGAACAGTGCACAAAGATTCTCCCAACAACGGGCTGGAATGCAGATGTCTACCGGTGCTTCCTCGAGAAGTGCTTCGGCGGTATGGAATAAATCATTGAGAAAGTCGATATCACCGCTTTGGGAAACAAGGCTGGCAATTGTAGCGGACATGCGGCCGACGACGGTATGATAAGTTATTGCCGAAGCCAGATGCTTGTCGGCTCTAGAATCGGGCCTAAATGTCTTTGAATTGTCTTGTATGAAGTTAGTGCTGGTACACCAACGCCTGGGTCATACAACATTCGCGGAATTACAGTTGCGAAAATAGCGTGCGTGGTGATAGATTGGCTTGGACCGTGTCGGGTAAAGGGCTAAGAAGTTGATGCTCTGTGTTCACCCACAGTAAGTGATTGACGATGCCTTTTAACTCCCGGTTTGCGCTACACTAACTGCGGCATCACCATTACCTTCAAATTCAACCCGTAAACCATACTTTCCACTCTTTACTCTGTAATTTAAGATTTCTAAAGTATGCTATGCACCGAGATCTCCAGTAGGAGCCGCCAAGAATTCAGTACAACAAGTCCACGAACGTACCATACCATTAATTCACAGTCGAATCCAGTTAAGGATCTGCAAACGGGCTGAGCATAGCCTCAAGTTAGTGCATGCAGAAACCACCCCAACCACACTCTATACGCTCTAGACATCTGCGCTAATGGCAGACAGTTGCGAATAATGTGAGCCCGCTGTGAATGGATGATGGATAATACAAGAGTGTTGGATTTAAGCAAACACGTAAGGGCAATGTGGTTGAGCAGCATTGCCCGGAACTATTGTATGTTGTTACTTTTAGGTAAATGTTAATTTACACTAAGATTTCTGTTACAGTTTAATATTGGGGCGCTAGGGAACCCCTGCACTGATAGAGTGAATGCAAACAAACAGGGGACTCTTTCAACTATAGTTGTTGTAATGTATACTATTTGATAAGACGCCGCTGAACACATCTTGGTGGTGCCGTCATCCGATTGAAGTTAACAGCACTGTTACCCCAGCAGCTGAACCCTATCATTGGTGACTACTGTAATCCTAGTAAGCAACCACCTTTGATGGTGTTTTTTTCTTTTTCTTCGACGACTCAGCCCCAGTGAGATGGATACGAGTACATACAGGGGTGAATCTTGCGCTATCAGACCCCATCGTTGATCACTACCAGTGATAAACTACAGACGATTTGAACAACCGTTGTTGCCTGTGAGAGTTAATGCTGACTGACTTACAGCATTGCTTCATATGCATGCACAAAAGTGCTGCACAGCAGGCTGCATAAGCGACTTGGCATGAACCATCAGCTCAGAGCGGTGTTGATAAACACGCGGCATATGCGTTGCTTGATGCTAGATATTTGTCGGCAAAAAAATGGCTGAATCACTAATATGACGCTGAGGTATATTGATAAGACACTAGATATGCAATACCAAAATTTCACTAGCTTTTGCGCATACGACGCACTTTCTGCGACACTAGCCTCACCATTTTCTAGCTTCAGTGAACAAGGTCTTACACATTCACCGCATATTGTGTGCGCAGTTCAGCCCTTGTAGTTAACACCCGTCATACTACACGCATTTATACAGAGAGTTTGCGGTCCACGTTCAATGACTTGAATCGGTAGTAGCGGCTTCTTCGGTAGATACGCATACAGCTCGTAGGCACTACGATGAAGGTGTACAAAGTAATTTTTTTTTTGGTTGAGCGTAATTAGCCCTCTTGTATATACGCTCCGCGAATGCACCAGTCCACCCACGGAGGTGAGGTACACCCAGCGAATGAATTAGTCCATTCACGGATGGTGGGACTCCGTCAATGGACCAGTCTCTCCGCGGAGGAACCGCCTCTGTGAATGGACTAGAACGGTTTACGTAGCGCACCGTCGACAAGTCAACGTCGTCGTGCAACTACAATTACACTCTGCTCTATGTCATCATTTGAAACCGTCTCTTCTTCGTCGTTGCCCTCTTCCGCCACATTACCCTCCCTAGTGACCACTTCCTCTTCGAGAACCCCTCTTTTCTTGATATCCAGTTCGGTCAAATCACTCTCGGTGTTATCTTCCTCGCTAACCTCTGCAAAAGCAGAATCAATCTGTTCCCAAGTATCTCCTTGTGTATTTGTCGGTTGTGTGTCGAATGTGGGTAAATTAACATAGCGGGCTCGCCGGGAATCGGTATTCTCTATCTAAGTAACTGCTCCAACCGGTCGATGCGTCGTCATCGCCGTCGTGATCATCCCCATCGTCGCGTCATATTCCAGTTAAAAATGTCCGACTCGGGGCTGGCGGTTTCGGTGTCAGCGTCCGTGTCACGAACGGCCATAGTCGGTTTCTGTCGGGGATCACATACCTCGAGGCCTCCTCAGCCAGTACATCTGCGGTTCTTTCCATGGGCCTCTCGTTGTGCATCTGGGCGACGTCTCCCCTCAACTCACCAGTTCTATCCTGTTCGAATCCTCGAAAGGCTTCCGTTGCGTTTTCGTTGTCGTAATCATTCCGAACAACTTCGATCTCAGTGCGTGGCCCGAGTACCCTATAGCTCGAATCCGATTTTGTACTAGTAATAAATACCCCCCGAACTCATCCAGTTGATGCATCGTTCGGCTACCATGTTCTCGTCTTGTGTCGCTGTAGCTCTAATTTGTTCTCGAGTTGTTGTAAAAGCACCAGAATCGAGGCGACGACGGCAGTGGAGTAGGTAACATCGGAGAGGTGATGCCAGAGGAGGGTATAGATGACGGCGCATAGTAAAAGACGGAGTAATTGAGATACGGAGGAGACGGAGGAGACACGAGGGATGAGGACGCACGGAGTAAACCACGACAGAGTAGACGACAGCGGAGTAGACGACGGCAGAGTAGCCGACGGCAGAAGGGAGGCGACAGTTTAGACAACATGCAAGGGCGGAGAATACCAGGGTGGAGAAGTTTCGGAGGAGAGACGAGGTTTCGGAGGAGAGACGGCGTCGGTCGTCGGAAGGCTTGAAATGTTGAAGTGATTTGATGCATTCCCTTCAATTCTTCCTACACTCCGTGAGAAGCAAAACGCACTCGGTGGTTATGTCTGGTGTGGGCGGGTGCTAGTAGCTGGCGTGTCTGCCCAGACATGACGCGCTACTGGGGGGGACATTAGAAGGCTCGGTGCGGAATGATATAGGCGACGGGTAGAACAGGACAGAGTGCGATGATGAACAGCAGCGGAGGCATGGACAATGGGTGCGGATATGTGAGAGAATGACGAGAATAAGTGTCGAGGAGCGCGGACGCGAGCATGGTTGAGAGCAATAAAAGACAGCGATATCGACTTTGACCATGATGCTGTGTTAAAATGAAGTCTGAGGAGTCGATGTGGGGGGGATGGGATGGAGATACGGACAAGTCACAAACAGCTTAATGGTACAACAGCACTTCTGGCACGTATTCTGCGGGAGTACCGTATTCCCGCATATGCTGGTAGCGCTGCAGCTGACCAACAATAGAGGTGCGACCATGCCCCACCAACCGATTCCGGGCGCACTACCTGTTAACGGAATCTGGGCGATCTCTGGAAACGGCAAGCGAGAGTTTCCTAGAGTGGCCAAGAATGCGTAACGATGACCCTTGCAACACATCGGGGAATTCCGTAGTACCACGAAACCCCCACATTAGCCCGCCTCTTATCGCTGGGGCAAGCTCGTCTACAAGCAGTACATAGAGATTATTTATATACTTGGGGTGTTGGTTAAAAATACAACAACGATCTAAGCAATCCTTCATTCATTTTGATCAGTCTGAACTTCAACAGCGTACCCGAGCTATGCCGAGGAAACCCAGCAGAAGATCTTCAACCTCGCGTCAAATTCCTTACCCTTCAACTCTACGCGAGGGAAACAGCGAAGTTACGGTATCTGCAGCAAGGTTACGTTCACCAGCCGGTGGATCGTCACCAAAAGCGACACGCTCGCTTCGAGCCTCCTCCATACCTAGTGCTGTTCGAGCTAATGATTTCCGCCCCTCTCCCGGAAGTTCAACCATGGACAACCATCGCAATTACACTGATTCTAGGCACACTGAATTCAGCAACTCTACCATTATCGGCGATGTGAATTTTCACAACGTTGGGTTAGTCTCTTCCGTGCCGGCATGTTGTGAGGACTTTTTCTAACCTGGTCCCTCTATGGCAGTCAAAATAAGCAGGACCGATACCTTTCTAAGCTCCCTTGTGCAGATGGAGCTACTTTTAATTCCCGAGTTTGGGAGCACGAGTCTCAATGCCTACCCGAAACTCGAGTTGACCTCCTCCAGCATATCACAACCTGGAGCGAAGATCCCAGCGGTGCATGCATCTTTTGGTTAAATGGCATCGCTGGCACTGGAAAGTCTACCATTGCTCGTACCGTTGCCCATACCTGGGCAGCTCAGAACCAACTTGGAGCAAGTTTCTTCTTCTCCAAAGGTAGGGGTGATCTAAGCCACGCTGCCAAATTTTTCACTAGCATTGCCGCCCAACTAGCAAATACCCTTCCCGCTGTTAAACCCTATGTCTGTTGTGCCATTGAAGAAAATCCTGATATTTTTCAGCGAGGTCTAGGTGACCAGTGGAAATATCTCGTTTTGAAACCGCTCTCCAGATTGAATGAGTTATCGCCTGAACCACAAGTAGTCATTCTTGTGATTGACGCCTTGGATGAGTGCGAAAGCGATGATGATACTCGATTGATTCTTCGACTTCTTTCTGAGGCGAAAAAGGCTGTTCGGTTGCGAGTTTTTGTAACTAGCAGGCCGGAAACGCCGATTCGCTTGGGCTTTAATACCATTCCTGAAGCTACCCACCAAGACTTTGTTCTCCATAATATCTCTGACGCAATCATCCGACACGATATATCTATTTTCCTCTATCATGAGCTGGAAATTATCCGGCGAGAGAATCGTCTCTATGAGGGATGGCCAGGTCCGGAGAAGATTGAGCTTCTCTGTCACAGAGCCCGAGCGCTATTTATATATGCTTCGACAGCATGTCGTTTCATTCGGGATCCATCATGGGATCCAGATGAAAGTCTCGCCTTGCTTCTCACGGATGACTATATTGGACAGACCGCGACGCGAGAGCTTGATGAGATATACACCAGGATTTTGATGCACTCAATTAGCCACGGAGACCGCCACGGGGAAAACCAAGAGAAGATAAGCCGCGAATTTCGACGGATTGTTGGATCCATTGTCATCTTATTCGATACCCTTCCTGTTTCTATGCTAGCCAGGCTACTCGATATGCCGAAATGGACTGTCGATACGAGATTGCGCTGTCTACATTCTATTCTAGATGTGCCAGAGAACCAGCAGTTTCCAGTGCGATTGCTCCACCCTTCTTTCCGCGATTTTCTCCTTGACGAGAAAAGATGTTCGAATCTTCCAATCTCAGTCAACGAAAAGATGGCCCATCATGAACTATTTATGAGCAGCCTCAACCTCTTGTCAAAGCATCTAAAGAAGGATATGTGCAATCTTCAGTTACCAGGAACACTTACAAGCAACGTGGATAATTATGTAGTACAGAATTGCCTTCCCCTCGATGTTCAGTACGCATGCCGTTATTGGGTCTACCATCTTCAGCGGGGTAGTGCTATTCCTACCGTCAAACTCCGTGACAATGGCCTAGTACATAGATTTCTCCTCGATCATCTTCTTCATTGGCTTGAGGCGCTCAGCCTTATAGGGCAGATATCTGAAGGGGTCCTTGTGGTGCGGACATTAGAGACTATGTTGTCGGTCAGTAATTCCATTATGTCTGGTTGTAATGCTAATGCACTGAAGTCTAAGTCCGATGATAACCATCAGTTGGTTGCGATGGTGTATGATACAAAACGTTTCATTCTCAATTTCAGATCAATAATCGAAATTGCACCGCTTCAGATATATACCTCAGCTCTGGTGCTCAGCCCAAGAATGAGCAGCATTAGAAGGCAATTTTGGGACCAGGCCCCTGGCTGGATCAGAAGAACGCATGAGGTTGAAGAAGACTAGAATGCTTCGTTTCTGTCACTTGAGGGCCATTCTGATGACGTCTGCGGAGTCGCATTTTCTCCGATAGGCCAGCTTCTAGCCTCTGCATCTGATGATAACACAGTCAGACTCTAGGACTCCACTACTGGAGCCTCACAGGGTATGCTTAAGGGTCATTCTAGTTTCGTCTGGGCAGTTGCATTTTCTCCGGATGGCCAGCTCCTTGCCTCTGCATCTCATGATAATACAGTCAGACTTTGGGACCCATCCACCGGAGGATTACGGAGCATCCTTGACGGTCATTCTGGCGGTGTCTGCGCTATCGCGTTTTCTCCGGTTGGCCAGCTCCTCGCCTCTGCATCTATGGATAACACAGTCAGACTATGGGACCCAACCACTGGAGCCCCAAAGAGTACCATTACGGGTCATTCTAAGTGCGTCTGGACAGTTGCATTTTCTCCGAATGGCCAGCTCCTTGCCTCTGGATCATCAGACAACACAGTCAGGCTTTGGGACACCACTACCGGAGCCTCACAGGGTATCCTTCAGGATCATTCTGATGAAGTTACAAGAGTTGCATTTTCTCCGGATGGCCAGCTTCTAGCCTCCGCAGCATGGGACAGTACAGTCAAACTTTGGGACCCAACCACTAGAGCCTTACAGGGTACCATTGAAGTAGATACTGAATATGTCTCGGCAGTCGCATTTTCTCCGGATGGCCAGCTCCTAGCCTCTGCATTGTTAAACACAGTCAAATTGTGGGACCCGATCACCAAAGCCTCGCGCGGCGCCCTTCAGGGTCATTCTGATCAAATCGATGATATCGCGTTTTCACGGGATGGCCAGCTCGCCTCAGCATCAACCGACCGGACAGTTAGGCTCTGGAATCCATCAAGCGGAATCGCGCGCGACAGCTTTGAAGTTGATTCTGAACAGACTAGGGCGGGGTTATTTTCCTCGGGTAGCCAGCGCGTTGCCACTTCATCCGATTGTATGACATTCCAATTCGACAATCCATTGACAGGTGCCTCACGTGGATCCCCTGAGCGTCATGCCGGTGGGATCACCAATGTCATATTTTCACCGGATGGCCAACTCCTTGCCTCTGCATCTGACGATAACACAGTCAAACTTTGGGACCCATCGACAGGAGGCTTACAGGGGACCCTTAAGGGTCATTCTGATTCCGTCTTGAAAGTCGCATTTTCTCTTGATGGCCACCTGCTTGCCTCTGCATCTCATGATAACACGATCAAATTTTGGGACCCATCCACCAGAGGGTTACAGGGCACCCTTGAGGGTCATTCTGGTAGCGTCTGGGAAGTCGCGTTTTCTCCGGATGGCCAGCTCCTAGCCTCTGCATCATCAGACAAAACAGTCAAACTTTGGAACCCAACTACTGTAGCCCCGCTGGGTACCCTTCGCGGACATTCTAGTTGCGTTTGGACAGTTGAATTTTCTCCGGATGGCAAGCTCCTTGCCTCTGGATCACGGGACAACAGAGTCCGACTTTGGGACCCAACCACCAGACGATTACAGGGTATCCTTAAGGGTCATTCTGATGCCGTCTTGAGAGTCGCATTTTCTCCCAGTGGCCAGTTCCTTGGCACTGCATCATCCGACAAGACAGTCAGGCTATGGGATATCAGTACGAAAGCAACAATTGAGCAATTTCACAACAACATACTAATTACCAAGCTATCTTTCTCTTGCGACGGTTCGTATCTCGAGACAAATGTAGGGATGCTGAACTTGAATTCTCCTGCTGGCAACGGGAGTCTATCCCAGTCCAATTTCTCACGCTCGTTGTATGTCAAAAACCATTGGGTGATGTGGAGGGGTGAAAATATTATGTGGATTCCTCCCGACTATCGAAGTTTGGAATGGTGGAGTTGTCTGGCAGTTCATAATAACATTCTTGCAATGGGACTGGTGTCGGGAAGAGTTACGATTATTGAGTTTGACCTTGACACTATACCGCTTGGTGAGTCGTTTTCGGATGGATTGTAATGTTGAGAGTAGAAGATCTGACTCCTATGTAGCACTAGTTTAGTGTGATAGATTCTTGCGCAACTTCAGAAATTTGCTTTCATTATCTTCGGGCTCTCAGGCTGTGTGTTTGCAATTGGATAATCATCGGGCTGGCCGTACGTATCGAGAAATTTTAAGCCTACTCGTTCTTTATTTGCCGTCGACGTGACCGTGACACCGAATGTACAGATAATTGCGTCGACGGCAACGTAGTTTAGACAGTGCGCGATGTAGGGAGTACCATCGGTGCATTTTTGAATATGCAACTCGGTTTGCATCTGAGAATAGACTTAACCTTAGCTAACGTTACATTTACCTGCGTGTGCCGATGATAGCTAGTCTACTCTCGAGCACATGTTTTGTGAGGGCAGGGTTTGTGTGCATGGGCTCACCCGGCTCGGTCCGAATAATATCTACATCTGGAGTTACACCAACGCTGATCATTTCCGTAATCTGCAAATCAACCGGGGACGCTACCCACCAACCAACCGGCAGCCTTCCGAGAATCCGCATTTGAAAGGTAGCACTATCTCCCCCGCACTACAACCATTGTTCCCCTCCACATCACCCCGCTCCATCATCAACCATCCCAGGTAAGTTCGACGCAGGTTATTTGCTCCATCAGCCAGCAGGAAAGAGTTCCGAACGAGGGTCAAAGCGAATACAGACCAACAGCAAACCATCCGCCGTCGATCCATGGCATCGGCTTCCAGACAGCGCCGTTGCAACGCGTGCAATATTTGGGTCGCAAGTGCAGATCACTGGCGGTCGCAATCACATCTTGATATGTCCAAACGCAAGTACAGCGACTCATACGACAGGGGCCAAAGTAAGCCATTCCACACGCCTCGACCACCGTCAAATCCGGATACACGCCCAGTTCCTAAACCTCAGCCCGGTCCCGATAGCTCAAGTTCAGCGCCATCGAGATCCCCACGGACCTATTCAACAACTACCCGGACGCAGCGACCCATTCCGCCTTCTACGCCCCAGAACTTCAACGATGTAGGTTACAGATCACGCAGGTCTTGCAACCAACGCGCAGCCTCGTCGAGCAAGTTCGCTCTCCCCCCGGCCTCTTCGGCCACAAGCAACAGCGCAAATACTCAACATCTCTTCAATCCAGCTATTGCACGTCCACCGGCGATGGATCCGACCTCTTCAACCCCACGAACCTCCACCTCCACCTCCACCCCCATGCAGCAACGAACCATCCCGCTCACTGCACCGCAGGGGTGTTTCTGCGCCGCCTGCAACACCCACATTCCATTCTCGGCGATTACATCACACCTAGCCTCACCCACCCACACCGCAAAGTGCAAATCCCTGGGTCTCTTTTGCGTTCAATGCCAGAAGCCATTCCTGAACCATTACGGCTTGAGAGTCCACAAAGATACCACTCATAAAGTCGACCCGCGTCTGGCTGAAGCACGCAGAGAAATCGGTCTCTACTGCAGGGACTGCGATATGACCTTTCATACCCGGCTGCTGCTACATATACACATCCATACGGAATGCCATCGGGCTGGAATTCCGATCCCGCCCCGTAGCAACGGTGGCAGGAGTCATGCCGGCATCCCACCCGGGTGCGATAGTCTAAGGATACCGGCGAGCGCTGCATCCCTGAACAGGCGAAGTTATGTCCCCACAGCTCAATCGTCAGTAGAAAACCTCATACCCACTGCACACACCCCCTCCGCGCCTTCCAATGCCCACTCGCTATACTGCCCAGACTGCAGCGGTGCATTCTCTAGCCCCTCTGGGCTATGGTATCACGACTGCCTTCCATCCTCCGGTCCGTATGCCTGCCCCACCTGCCCTCGTACCTTTGCAACAACAGTGCAGCGGGATATGCACAGTTCACACTGTATCCCCATCTCTAAGGCCCCTGAGTACAGCTTTTGTAGGGCATGCATGGAGGAGGTAACGGAGGGGCACAGAGATACAAAGGGGCATGTGGAGAGGTGTAAAGAGAAGGGGTTGTATTGTTGGGTTTGTGAAATTGCGTTTTTGGGGGAGCAGGGATTTCATGCGCATAGGGTTGTGGATTCGGGGCATAGGGTGAAGGTGAGGATGACGGGGAGGGTGTTTTGTACTATGGGGGGGGAAACGGAATGACAAACTCATTTGGAATAATACATTAATGTGTGAAAGCGAAGGGGTGCTTCTGGATAATGATAACCTACTGTTTTGTGTGCTGCGATGTACAGCTTCTACTGAAACG
>Ga0307512_10003495_pt1 | contig 18185 bp, 15 predicted proteins | sample 14_EM_MG_FD_200267 | JGI IMG/M metagenome (GOLD analysis project Ga0307512, IMG submission 200267) | Populus trichocarpa ectomycorrhiza microbial communities from riparian zone in the Pacific Northwest, United States - 14_EM | ecosystem: Host-associated > Plants > Roots > Unclassified | place...
TCATCCGGATCCACGCAATTGCATGGATTCACACGGCCGGGTGGTATCATATCTTCTCACTTTCTTCCTGGGCTCCTCGAGCGAGAATGGTTCTTTCTCATGAATTCCGTCGTGGCCAGATTGACTGTATGTATATATATAGAGATACTTAAATAATGCATGCCATATTATGAGGTAGCGAATCTTGTGACTGTAACAAAGACGAATATAATAGACGAAACGCATTGTGCTTATGGAACCCTAAGAACCACTGCTTTGAGAATACGGCACCAAGTCTCCCGCAGAGCTGCGCAGTGCTCTCAGCTGCTCCAAAATTTGACTATCCTAATAGTCAAATCTCGTAGCGTCCTGAACGCACCTCCATAACTGCAGGTGCTTTCAGGAGCATCTGAGAATGCTCTTGCAGAGTCTGAAGAAGAAAGGGCGAAACTGCGATCGAACGGCGATGTGCAATGCGACGCGTGGTATTGACACCGGGCGCGGAGTAATCCGCCACCGGGGTGTCTCTGACGGCTCTGACAGAGCACATCCACTTTGCCGGAGCCATTCCGCCCGGACGGAAAGGTTTCTTGCTGATGTACTTCGATTCTTGGTTAATCCCATTGCACAGCCCTTCGATGATGCAAGCTCCAACAACAAAAATCATTGATGCTCCGTTGACACTTATTTTAGGTGGTAGCGGCATTGTCACTAACAATATGGCCAATAAAGGCGGCCAATACTTCGATTATGGGTTACCCCCATTGCACAGGTCTTGGATTATGCAAGATGCAAACCATGAATCGTTGACGCTCTTTGACACTCATTTTCATCCTGTGCCTGCGACTGCATTGCTTTCTGTTTTGCATATCAAGGCTGCCAATGCACTTGTTATGGATAACTGCAAGTAAATTACTGCCCAATTACCTTACTACCAAGACGGAGAATCGTTGACGCTCTGTTAACAATCATCTTCAGAATGTCGCAGTGACTGTATCGGGTTCTGTTTCGCCCATAAAGGCTGCCAATATATTGATTTTGCATAACAGCGCGCAACTCACTGCCCAATTACCTCACTTACCAGACCGAAAATCATTGACGCTCCGTTGACACTCATTTGGGTGGTAACGGCACAGTCGCTGATAATATTGCGAATACTGGTGGCTAATACTTCGATTATGGGTTACTCCCAGTACACTGCCCTTGGGTTATGCAAGTTCCAAGAACAAAAATTGTTGATGCTCCATTGACGCTCAGTTCTAGGATGGGGCAACAAGTGTGTCAGTTTCATTTTTACCCATAATGATAATGATGGCCAATACTTCCACTTCCAAAAGATGTGACTATGTAGCTCTTTTTTTGCTGAAGGTGTACAACCAGGAATCGTTGACCCTGCGTTGACGCTGACCTTGATGTTTTACGAACAGTAGTGTTAGCAACGGCTTCAAATCGGTGGTTCGGTACCGGGTCCTGGTTCGAACCAAACTGGAACCATTGAAACAGGTTTTACCCCATCAAAAAACCGAACCTCACTGAACCCACGGTCTTTTGGCCGGTTCCACAATTTCACCAACTCAGAACGTTGACTCCAATCAAGTATTTGAGTTCTGATCGTATCATAATATGATATATAGGTAAAACATGAACTTTTGCATGCTCTTTGACCTGCAGTTCTCCACTTTGCGATCCAATCAATATTGGTTGTGTCACTGCGAATGATGCCCAATCTTTGGCATTATTTTACTGCAACTCAACGAATATTGATTGGATCGTAAAGTGGAGAATAGCAGGTGAAACAGCATGCAAAACTTCATCATTTACATATATATCATATTGTGATACGATTCGAACTCAAATACTTCATTGGAGCCAAAGTTATGATTTCACGAAAATGAGGCTCTGCTGTATGTAGAACCCGGCCAAAAAACCGCGGATTTATGTCCGGTCCTGGTAACAACCTCGCCAACTTGACAATGCAGGTCAGGTTTTTGGCCGGGTCTGGAACAGAACGGGACAGAACCGCCAGTCAAAACCCGGACCGCTGGCGGGGTACCCAAATCCGTTGCTAACATTTACTAACAGTCATCGGATGCTCAACAATTGTGAGCAAAGTTCATACAAGCATTATTGACAGCCAATATATCATTTCTACACATAATCATTTCCATCCAGAGGCTTTCAGTCCTCTCAATTTCTCATCAACCATTGAACACAGTATATGAGCAATGAATGACATCAGCCCATCGCATTTCAGTTCTTTCGACAGGCAACTTACGGCATAGAGGTTGATACACTAGTCTTCGATATATATAGCCTGACTTCCATACCTTTTCTTATCCAGCTGATTCGCCTCATTTTCCATGACCTACCATAAGCAATTTTTAAAATCTCGACTATGCACACCTGCTCTGTATGGAGAGTTATGCGGTTGGATGCATGGATGGATTAATGCAGCGTGACAGTGGTCATTCATCCAGTTTCGTATTGCACTTTGACCACTCCTTCGATGAATCGTCCGACATCACTGACTTCCCTCGTGTTAGTAAATTCTGTCACTATTTCGGTTGTTGTTTTCTCACAATACTGTAGTGGACAATACAATATCAACCTTGTTGGTCATCTAGCAACCTGATTTGGAGTCTCGAATGTTCAGATGGCCCATACCACCCTTCCAAATGCACAGACGAATTATCAGGTCTCACAACTTGGTCACTGACATTCTTACACAGCTCACAGGTAGCAAACCAGGTACATGATTCCTTTTGGGTGAGATACATCGTTAAGAATTGCTATTTGGGTATCAATTCCTCCGGCGACACAGGAGCCATAACTATTTCTCCATTCAAATCCAATTTCTATATGGCAATTAGCTAGGGATGCTATTTGCAGGGGTCAAAGCTTCCGGGTTCAACAGAGTTCGATTTCTTAATGGGCAGCGAATCATGAGCCACTTCGGGTGGGAGTGACAGTTCGCGTTTTTTTGGCATTTGATTGCATATTCGGGATACACCCGTGGCAAAATAAGCGTCAACAGAGTGTCAACCATTTCAGGTCTTGCATCTTGGGTAATCAGAGTGGCTATTGGTTGCGAATAGTGTTGGTAATGGTTCCGGACAGTCACTTCGGGTCCGGGTCAGGGTCCAAACTGAACCATTTGCCAAATTGGCGGTCCAGGTTGTCACTATACCCGGACTGTCAACTCGGGAACGGTTTGTGGGTAAACTCCCAATCCATCTGAATTGGGCGAGTTGTCAGCGGGTTGCCCATCTGGTCCATCCATAGATTCATATAAGGCTCTTGTTTTTGGAGTTTGTCAATAGTATCTTATCAAAATCACGTTTTCAACAACCAATAATATGTGTTTGCATACTTTGCAGCTTGCAATATCGATGCATTTGGAATCAGTGTTTTACCTTTGATATATTGTATTGTTGCCTATCAGGGCGGTCAATAATTCCATTATCAATGCGAAGATCTGCGCGACGCCTTGATTACCAAATATGTAACAACTATAACTGTTGACGCTCCGTTGATGATCATTGTCAGGATGAGGCAGGGAGCATGTTGCTGTTGTTTTTGCCAGTAAAGGCTGCCAATATCTCATAAATGGATGTCTGCAACCAATCAGAACATAAATTACCCAAGATGCAAAGCTAAAAATCATTAACACTCCATTCACACTCAATCTCCGGATGCCGCAGGGAGCATGTCGCTACAGTCTTTCCCAGCTAAGGCTGCCATTATCTGATGAATGGATCTCTGCAACCAATCAGAATATAAATTACCCAAGATGCGAGGCTGATAATGGTGGACGCTCCGTTGACGCTCATTATCAGGATGTGGCAGGAACCATGTTCCTGTAGTTTTTTCCAGTAGAGGCTGTCAATATCTGACAAATGGATGTCTACAACCAATCGGAACATAAATACCCAAGTTTCAAAGCTAAAAATTGTTGACCCTCTGTTAACGCTCATTCTCAGGATGTGGCTGGGAGCATGTCGATGTAGTATTTCCCAGTAAAGGCTGTCAACATCTGACAAATGGATGTCTACAGCCAACAGGAACATAAATTACCCAAGATGCAAAGCTAAAAATTGTTGACGCTCTGTTGGCGCTCATTCTGAGGATGCGGCAGGGAGCATGTGACTGTCCCTTTAGCCTATAAAGGCTACCAATATATCGGTTATGCATCACAGCGACCAAAATGTTGTTTAATTACCGTACTTACAAAACCACAAATTGTTGACACTCCGTTGACGCTCATTTTAATATATTGCCCATTCAACATCTGCTGCCATCGATAATAGTTTTCATCATGATTGGAACTTATTGGTAGTCTTTCTGACAGATTAAGAGTGGGCCTTGTGGCAAATCCGAGCGCAGTAACATTCTTGCACTGTTCGCTCTCACATGACTAGAATTTTTGTATTTTGCCAAAAGTTTCCTTGCGCCTGCTATGCATCTGTTTATCAACCGATATTGACAAGCTACTGCTCACCATTCACCCATAATATATCACTAACTAAAACTCTTGGTCAAGATACATACAGAAGCTGGTGAAACATTGACACATTCTGTCATACTTTTTCTTCCCTCCCTTAGTGCTCCTTGTTTCAATTGCATTGACCTTCATTGACACAATTTCAGCCTGCCACTTTGACTTCCGTGTAGACCGAATCAATCCGGGAACATTTTGCATGCCACTCAGGTCCCACTGCTGTGGGCAGTCCAGATTCTCGATGCTATTGTCTTGCCCTATATTTGATTCAACATTCGCCCTGCAATCGTCTTCACTGTCATCTGGATCATCTCAGTCCCCATTTCAGTTAAGCAAATCTTCACTGTCCGAAATGATTTCAGGTACGCTGTCCTCGTCGCTTTCGACTGGATGACAGTTGATTTTTGGGATTCGGCGGACATTCAACATTTGAGTTCGTCCTCCAGGGAGGTCCTTTGCAGACAAAGGTGGTGGCAAGGGAGATCTTGCTGACAGTTTGAATGCAGCCGCACCATCATGAGGACAGAGTGACCAGGATGCTTTGACAATTTCTTCTGTGTCCGAAATGTATCCCATGGTGGTCATCTGTTTGTTTTGAGTGCGAGATTTCTTCTGGGTAGCATGTAGGTTTTGGCTGCCCTGCCAGATCTCCAAAAAGTCGTGAACTTTGGCCATTATGTGCAATTTCCTTCCTTCCGCCTCTTTCATCATTTCCGAGTCGTTTTCTGCGTTCATTGTATGCAATTCTGGGGCAGCGCCTGCCATAATCCTGATATTGGCTCGAGCAAACTGCCTTACAACAACTTTTTTGCGAAGAGTCTTGCCTGTGGTTTTTGACTGCCTCCAGCTGATAACGTATCGGCCTAGGGAAAAACTGGCCTCCACTTCGACACCATGTGGTATGATAGAGAATGAGTCGTGCAGTACATTAGACAGATCGGAGTACTTAGAGTGCGTTTCCTTCTGTTGATGCCACCAGTTGGTTATGTCCGGTAACCAAAATGTGCTGCTAATCTCCATTTGGTTGGAGAGGTAATCATTGAGATTTGGATTAATTTGCACCCAGTTCTTTGGTGTTTCAGCCGGCGAATTGAAATATAGCCTGGCGGCGGTCAATACTTATGCTGCGTGATTGCTTTGTCCTGGTGTCATCTCAGCCACATCTTTAGGCGTTCAGTATTCTTCATCATGGCTGGACAAATCATATGGATCAAAGGATGATTGACAAGATCCTAAAGCCGTTACAGATGGCATGAGATTGCTCCTCGGTAAGGTTTCATGTTTATTGACCGGCACACATCAATGTTTGGCACTGTATTCATTCTCCACGTACTTCAGAAAGGCCTCTTGGTATTGGGTAGTATAGGATGTCACATCCTCAGGATTGATATCCATTCCTTTGTCCCACTTTTAAACCATCGCAACTTCTGGAAAGAATCGATGATATGTGCAGAAATCAGAAGCATGCCCGTCAACGGAGTCACTTCAGTGCAATACTTGGACAGCTTCTGTCGAGCTAACTTCACGGCGATGAACAAGTCTTCATTCCATTGGGTCTTTTTCGTAGCCAAAGCTTGCATCATGCCATCGATGTGATCGAACATATCATTGTACACTGTCATAACGTGATGCAATGTGAATGTATGCCTCGGTGACATCCTGAGGGTCCAATATCGGAATGCCCTCAACACTTCCATGACATACTTCACAATGGTCCATTCATCTTGTGTTGTGCAGAGTGGCCGGTAATTGCTGTATTTCGGGTTTTGAAGCCACTTGCATGTGAATGCGTGTAATCAGAATGTGCACTCAAGCAACTCCAGGGTCGAGTTCAAACGAGTCTTCACATCCATAACGGGAAGTAACGCGATGCGGATATTTGCTTTTTGACAGTCAATGAACTTGTTTTGACAACCAGGTGTTAGCGTAATCGATACAGCAAGCATTCTCGGCTATATGAAGGTCAGTTTCAGCACTTTCAAAATATCTTGAAATACGTACTTTCTCAATTATCTTTGCAAAACCTGGTTTCATGGCCGACACCTTATTGATTCTAGCGTCACCCTCTTTTCGAAGCCTTTGACTCTGCCCAATTTCTACACTTTGATTCTCTCCAAATTGCTGATTGCGCCCATGGGCTTCCCATGAGTTGGTGCAGCCTTTGACACCGAGACTGCTCATGAATGCACCTAAAGCCAGCTGTATGACATGCGCTGTGCATGGTATGTGGTTCCTCAATGCAGGCCACTCGATTCCAGAGGCCTCAACTGTTGATTGCAGCTTGCATGTCATCGAGTGATTTGAGGAGGCAATATGAGTCGTAATCCCAAGCAAACGGCCGTCACTAAGCCCAAAACGATCATGCATGTCCTTCAAATGTATGGCTAGCCTTGCTCCAGTATGTTGGCCCTTGACCTGTCATGCATGATTAGCTTTCAAAACGTGAAAAGAACAGGCGATCAACCTCATCGAAAGCAAGTTGAACTTCACGCAATGCCCAATATCGATGCATCTTGTAAGTAATGACTGACTTCATGCATAGTTTGTTCATTGATGTCCATCTGTCCAAAGCTAAAGTAACTTCATTTTGTGATGGCAATTGCTTCTTAATTGCATCCACAGTCAGTGCAGATTCCCTCCGGCAAATGTTGCTGAGGGTCGTAACAGATGGCAGCACTAGGTCATCGTGTAACATCTTATGTGACTGTCATAGCTGTAGATTTGATATAGTGTTACATGGAATATGACCGAAAACAAATCCAAACATGAGTTAGCGATTCCTGTTAGGGGTTCAGCGTAGTAGCGGTAATGATACCTCAGTGGATTGGGTACTAGCAGGTACTTAATTGTATAACACCTACCTGAGAGAGCATCACAATGTTTGTGAGTTAAGTGATCTTTAGCAGGATTATAATGGAGCCGCGTGTCCATCAAATTGGTGACGAGTCAGCTCGCACTAGCAGATACAAATATCATGATGCAACTATGTCGCCATTACTGGGAAGTGAAAAACCTTCAGCAGTGCGTGTAGTTATTGGCCACATTTACTATATCTTATCTAGTGGGGCAATACACAGTTACGTTGCAAACATGCAGAGATAAGTGTGCAGCAAATGATGAGCAATATGCGAGTACGTAGGGATTTATGGTCCTTGTCGCACAGCGACAGGGATTTATCCTGTGATGCTTCTTGGTCTACGGAAGTGCCGAAACCTAAGCATGCTCTATCTCAGGGGTAATGACATTGGCTGAAGATAAGAGGCCAGAAGCAAACATGCTCATTGGGTTGAGTCAGTATGCATTGCAACGTCATACTAGTCAGTTGAACTAGGTTGACATGTCATAATCTACATTAGCAGTATATTGGCTGGTTGCCGATTCAATCTCTGAACGCATTGCCAAATAACCAAATTAAAAGGCGACGCATTTAATAACCTGGAGTTATTACAAATTGCGAAAAGGACTGGCTAGTCTACGTGTCAGCAGATGATCCAACTACTGAATGATTACGGAAAGCAATATGTCCAAGTTGAGGTATGATCTGATACGATGTCTGAAATGATTTAATATAATGGATGGCGTGATAATGATCAGGAGGGTAATGCTTTGAAACCACATTATATGTACACTATGACCAAAGGGATGCGTGGCAAGCTATTACCGGGCGCATTCGGAAGAATGTAAGTTGCGATCGCAATAGCGCAATCGTATCTGAAAGAGATCGTAGCATTAATGTACGGGTCTGAGTATCCTCGAACACGACTATAAAGTGATTACATTGTTCCAACCATGGAAGAACAAGCTGTAGCAGCACGAACAGTCCCAAACCTACCAGCGAAGAAGACCTTACAATATTATTATGTATTCATAAGATATCTATATCGATTATGACGATACCAAATGATGATTAGCGTTGTAGCGGCAGCCCCGCACCTCTGAATGAGTATTACCTTTAAGAACGAAGCGGATATAATATTTTGGACCCTGGCAAAACTATTGGTCACCTTTCAGGAACGCCAATACCTGTTTGCAGCACAGTGCATCTGGTGGATAGGTGCTTTTGTTCAACTGGACCCCGCTTTACGATTTCTGATCGATAATCGAGAGTTGCCATCCGCATGGTTGAATGACGATCAAACAAGAGCAGATGTCATCGAAAGAGAGATTTCCTCTACCCTCAGAGACATTCAACGACGATCTCTTTCAGAAGAACGTGAGGCACCTGCGGAAATTCAATATTGAACTGATCCTTTACGACGAACCCGGAAATGGAGGATAGTTCCGTTACCTACCACGAGGAACCAACTCAAAGCGGAAAGGAAGCGATTATTGAAACCAAAACTCGGCATCGGTTAGTTATATGTATTGCCGGCATTGTTTGACAGCACGATTGGACCTAACTACCAATCTGTATATTTTGGAAATACGCTTAGGCAGGATATAGTATCTACGGCCTTGCAGCTAGTACTTACTTAAGTATCCAGAGGTAGTGTTAGCAACGGGTCCGGGTAACCTGCCAGCGGTCCGGGTTTTGACCTGCAGTTCGGTTCGGTTCGGTTCCAGAACCGGCCAAAAACCCGAACACCTTGTGACTTGGCGGGTTGTTAGCCAGCCCGGACGTTGAACCGCGGGTATGTGGCCGGATTGGGACTGAACCATGGTTCCAAACATAGGGTTCGTACAGCTTTGGCTCCAATTAAGTATTTGAGTTCTGATCGTATTGTGACATGATCAGTACGTAAACTGTGCAGTTTTGGCCCCTCTTTCACCTCGCGCATTCAGATTCGCGATCAGACTGATATTTGTTGAGTAGTTGTGGAATGAAGACGATTTTTAAGCGAATTGCGTGGGTTTTCGATAGCGCCTCCACGATTATTGGTCCCATCCCAAATCTGAATGCGGGAGGTGAAAGAGGGGCTAAAACTGGACAATTCACGTACTGATCATGTCATGATACGATCAGAACTCAAATAATTAATTGGAGCGAAAATTGTTGACTTGGAATGCCGGGTTTTTGGTGGTAAAACCACCACATTTCCTACGGTCCGGGTTTTTCGGTTGGTAAGACCCGTTGCAATGGTCCAGTTTTGATTGGAACCGAACCCGGAACCGACCTGGGAATTTGGAACCGTTGCTAACACTATCCCGACATACTTGTGTATAAGTATAGTTACTTAGGACACAGCAACCCCGTAACAATTCCATGTGTCTTGGTGAAATTCAGATGTTCCAAAGTACTTAGCTGCCAGCTTAGAACATTTTGTCTGTCATTTCTGTCAATATGGATCAACCTGGATGTCAAATCTGATCTTCCTCTGCGAACTTACTATTGTGATTTCTCAACTTCCTTCCCTCATCAGGATGGCCAAAGCTGTTTCATTGACCGTCGAAGAAGTCAATTCAGTAATTTCTGACTCTGTTAATTTGGGTACATTTGCGATGTGAGTAGTGTTAGCAACGGGTCTGGACTGTCACTTCGGGTCCGGGTACGGGTCGGAACCGAACCGGTGCCAGTTTGGCGGTCCGGGTCGTCAATAAACCCGAACTGTGGATTCTAGTACAGTTCCATGGTCATCTCTGTACCCGTCTGAATTGGGCAGGTTCTCAGCGGGTTGTATAGCGGGTCCATCTGTAAATTCATATATCATGCTTGCCTTTGCTATTCGATGATAATACTCAATAAAAATCGATCATTTGACATCCAGTAATCACATTTTGCACGTTTTGCAGGTTGCGAGATCGACAATATCTTAATTCATGTTTTTCTTTCAATGATTTGTATTTTTGACCAGGGAGGAGGTCAATAGTTCAATTATAAGCTCAAATCTCTATTCTATGCCTTCTTTGCATGATCTACATCACTAGCAATTGATGACCCTCAGATAATGCTGAGTTGACAGATATTGGCAGAACGGCGCCATGACCGTGTCACTTCCTCTTTTGCACATAGTGGATGACAATACATTTGTTATAGATAGCAGCAACCAAATCACTTACCAATTACCTTATTTACAAGACCAAACGTTGTGGAGGCTCCATTGATGGGTGTGGTGTAGTGGCATTGACACAGACCATATTGCCTATAAAGGCTGCCAATACTTCGAATCTGGGTAAATGCCATAGCACAGCCCTTGGATTATACCAGATGCAACACACAAAATCGTTTACGCTCTGTTGACGGTGTTTGTCAGACAGGTGCTGTGACCATGTCACGACTGCATTTGCACAAAACGCCTGCCAATACGTTGATTATGGACATATGCCATAGCAGAGCCCTTGGAATATACATGATGCAACTCCCAAAAGCGTTGACACTCTGTTGACACCCAGTTGACACTGTGTTGATGCTCTGTTGACGCTCTGTGGATGGTGTGTTGACGCTCTGTTGACGCTCATTTTGAGGTGTAACGGTATCGACAATCACGATATTGCCTATAAAGGCAGCCAATACTTCGATTTTGGATAAATGCCATAGCACAGCCCTTGGATTATACAAGATGCAACACACAAAATCGTTCACGCTCTGTAGACGCTCATGTTCAGACAGGTGCTGTGACCATGTCACGATCGCATTTGCACAGAACTGCTGCCAATATGTTGATTATGGACATGTGCCGTAGCAGAGCCCCTCGAATATACATGATGCAACATGCAAAAGCGTTGACACTCTGTTGACACTCAGTTGACACTGTGTTGATGCTCTGTTGACGATCTGTTGATGCTGCCATGTTGACGCTCTGTTGACGTTCATTTCGAGGTGTAACGATATCGACAAACACGATATTGCATATAAAGGTTGCCAATACTTCGATTATGGATAAATGCCGTAGCATAGCCCTTGGATTATACCAGATGCAACACACAAAATAGTTGGCGCTCTGTTGACGCTCATTATCAGACAGGTGCTGTGACCATGTCACGATCGCATTTGCAAAGAATGGCTCCCAATACATTGATTATGGGTCTTTGCCGTAGCAGAGCCCTTGGATTATATATGATGCAACACCCAAAAGCATTGACACTCTGTTGACACTCGGTTAACACTGTGTTGATGCTCTGTTCACGCTCTGTTGATGCTCTGTTGATGCGCTGTTGACGCTCTGTTGACGCTCATATTGAGGTGCAACGGTATCGACACATACGATATTGCCTATAAAGGCTGCCAATACTTCGATTATGCATAAATGCTGTAGCACAGCCCTTGGATTATACAAGGTGCAACACACAAAATCGTTGACGCTCTGTTGACGCTCATTTTCAGAGTGGGGCTGTAACCATGTCGCAATCACTTTTGCTCAGAACAGCTGCCAATACGATGATTATGGATATCGGACATAGCAGAGCCCTTGGATTATACAAGATGCAATACCCAAAATTGTTGACACTCTGTTGACACACTGTTGACGCGGTGATGATGCTCTGTTGATGCTCTGTCAATGCTCTGTTGACGCTCATTTGGTGGTGTAGCAGTATTGACACACATGATATTGCCTGTAAAGGCTGCTAATACTTCGATTATGGATAAATGCCATAGCACAGCCTTTGGATTACACAAGATGCTACACACAAAATCGTTGACGCTCTGTTAACGGTCATTTTCGGACTGTGGCAGTGACCATGTCGTGATCGCTTTTGCTCAGAATGGATGCCAATACGTTGATTATGGGTACATGACATAGCAGAGCGCTTGGATTGTACATAATCCTACACCCGAAATCGTTGACACTCTGTTGACAATCTGTTGACGCTGTGTGGATGCTCTGTTGACAATCTGTTGACGCTCTGTTGACGCTCATTTTGAGGTGAAGCAGTATTGACACACATGATATTACCTATAAAGGCTGCCAATACTTCGATTATGGGTAAATGCCGTATCACAGCCCTTGGATTATACAAGATGCAACACCCCAAATTGTTGACGCTCTGTTGACGCTCATTTTCAGACTGGGGATGGGATCATGTCGCTTTCTCTTTTGCCCATCAACACTGCCAATATGTTGATTATGGATACCAGCGAGCAAATGGCATCCCAATGGACTCACTTACAAGATCAAAAACCATTGACACTCCGTTGATGCTCACTTTCAGAATGTGGCTGTTACCTTGTCGATTTCTTTTTTGCCTATTAAGGCTGCCCATACTTTAGTTATGGATAACAGTGAGTAAATTGGTTTCCAATTAACTTACTTACCACAGGAAATATCGTTGACACTCCGTTGACGCTCAGTCTCAGAATGTGGCTGTTACCACGCTGCGGTCTCCTTTGCCTACAAAGGCTGCCAGTCTGTTGAATATGAATAGCAGCGAGCAAATCACTTTCCAATTAAGTTGCTTACATATCCAAAATTCATTGACGCTCCGTTGACGCTCATTGTAAAAATGGGGCTGTTCCCGTGTCGCTTTAATAATCCTATAGTCATTATTGACAGTCAATGAATCATTTGTATCAATACTCAGTTGCATGCAAAAGCTTTATGGCGTATCAATTTCTGATCAACTGATGCAGAAGTTCTCTGAGGGATGGATAACTTAGCAAGGTGACATTTCAGCACTTTCAGTTGGCAATTCACCGCATGTAGAGCCATAACCTAATTTTTCATGAATATAGCCCAACATACTGAGTTTGCCCTATCCAGTTCGATCCGCTCGATTTTCATGATGTACCATAAGCAATTTTCACAATGCTCACTATGTGCACCCAGTCCAAACGCGGAGTAATTTAGTTGGTTGTATGGATGAATGCAACATCATGGTGGTCATTCATACAGATTCGCATTGCGCAATGACTGCTCCTTCTATGACTCGTATGTCATCACTAAGTGAAACTTTGTTAGTAAATCTTATCTTTAGTTTAGATTGTGCGTTGTCACTTATCCATACAAGGCAGGACGATATTGTGTTGATCAGCTGTCAGTCGACTTTGTTTGGAGTTTGGACCGATTGTATGGCCCGTATGACCCTTGCACATGCACAGGTGAATGATCGTTTCTTACAATCAAGTCAGTGAAATCAAAGAATTCTTTCACGTATCGAAATACATACGCCAACTACTTTTTGCAGCGACGTGTTGTCAATAATCACATATTGTGCAGGTTGTGTACACATGACCTACAAGCCATTACAATATGTTTACCTGAATCCATTTCCTGTATGGTACGTAGGTATGGAGGACATATGCAGGTGTAAACGCGTACAGGTTTAACAGGCTTTGATTTGTTAATCGGGGATGAATTGGGTATCGCGTCAGTCGTGAGAGCCAATATGCATCTGTGAGACGGTCATTTGCGGCATGCTATTTACATATGGCTACTCTATCCCAAGAGCTTCCTTGGGGCATTGCGATTTTCCGCTGACAGTATCATGTATCTACTTCAGCTCTCCAAATGTTGTCGGTGCAGTTGCATGTGCAAACTGATCAAATTCTGGCTGAATGACTGCCTTAACAATCAATATGGCTGTTCTGGACCTAAAATCTTACAAATGATGCAAGATGAACAATTGATCACACTCAACTTCAGGACGTAGCAGGGAGCATGTCTCTTCTTGTTTTGAGTACAATGGCCGCCAATGAAACAAATAAAGAGAATGATGTACCAAAGTTAATATTTTGCACATAACAGTAACATATCTGACTGCGACCATAAATAGAACAACCCAAAAAGGAGAACCGGAGACTGGCACCGACGGGTCTAGCCAAACCCGGCAGAATCCGCGGGTTGACGAGTACAGGTACGGGTTTGGCCTGCGAAGAAGCTCCAGGTCGGGTTTTCGAATTGGTCTGGAACCGAACCGAATCGTTTTTCCGGTCCAAACCCGGACCGCCGCCGGGTTACCCGGACCCGTTGCTACCACTAGATGTGAGCTTTTGCCAGCAAGTGTTTCCCCATTGAGCTAGTCCCATGTTCTGATAGATGGCGAAGAACTTGATGACAAACAATACATATGATGCCTGGGCTGCCGTTCTCCTCAATTCCTCAGAGTGAATAGAATCGCCACGAAGGCGCATGTCTAGAATCATTCCTAGCGATAAGCCGCTTCGAGTCTACACTCATTGCAGCCCACCAAGCATCGGAGATGTTTTGTAAAGTAAGGTTGCTCAAAACACGAATAAGGAGATGTTCATTTTTGGAAGAAATCATAACCTCGAGCAACGAGGTGTTCAAAGATTTTCAATCTGAGATGGCGAAAGTAATTAGAACGCTGGATAATCCGACTCGAAAGACTGCCAAAGTAACAATACAGCAAAGCAGACTGCAGGGTCTTAAATATTGACTCTACAGCTACAAGCAAAAAAATCAGATGTGTAAGACATTGCATGCATATTTGTGAAGTTGTATACAAGATTAGATTGCAAAAACTGACTGCGTAAAACTCGATTTAGGAACAGCACAATGCAGTTCATTGCCGTGTAGCGTTCTGAGTCTCCACGAAAACTGTTGATGCTCTGCGGGCGCTCAATTGTAGGAGGCGGACGCAATATCGTCACTAGCACCGGGAAAAATGACCTTACCCGATGTATAACTCATACAGAAGCTGTTGTTGGGACGGCGATCCATCGCATATTTGACGCATGGCACTATCAGGTCCTATGGACCTGCCCATCGATTAGATTACTATGATATGCATGCAATTATGTACGCTTGATACTATACATCATGCTGCATTCAACAAACCTGAAACCAAACTGCCAAATGCACTGCTTTGCACGCTCCCAAGTACGCTATGAAGTACATTCCTGATTGCAGTCAATTGTACACTCCCGGCCTGCTTGACTTACACTCTCACGACGCTCCCAAGTACACTCCAAGTACGCTCCCAAGTACTCCTCCAAGTACATTCTCAAGTACACTCCCAGGCGTGCTCTCAAGGACGCTCCCAAATGCACTCGATGGCACACTTCCAGCCTGCTTGACTGTACGATCCCAAGTAAGCTCACAAGATGCTCTCAAGCATACCCCCAAGCACACTCTCAAGTACACTCCCTGTTGCGCTCGATGGCGCGCTCCCAGCCTGCTTGATATACGCTCCAAAGCACACTCAAAATACATTCTCAAGTACACCTCTGAGTACCTTCTCAAGTACACTCCCGGGCATGCTCTCAAGGACGCTCCCAATTGCACTCGATGTCACACTCCCAGCCTGTTAGACTCTACACTCCCAAGTAAGCTCTCAAGACACTCCTAAGTATAACTCTGAATCGCTGTTAAGTACGCTTTCAATTGCACTTGATAGTACACTCCCAGCCTACTCGGCTCTACACTCCCAAGTACACTCCTAATCTCACTTGACTATATGCTCCCATGTACACTCCGGCATGTTCGATCCAGAGACTTGCTGAGTTGCAGACGCCAGGCACCGGGAGGCGTGAGGCAGGTGGCATATGGTGGGTAGTGTTTGGTGGGTGGCATGTAGTGTGTAGAGTGGCAGATGGCGGGCAGCTTATGGTGGCCGAAATCGTGACGTCGGTGGATATCATAGTCTGGACCTTATCTTTAGCGCAGCCACCGCGACAAGATCTCACGATGCCTCACAGTCATCATGTTAACAATTGCAGCCTGAGATTCTGCAAGAGAGGTAGTCAATTGGATCTTGGGGAGAGCAGATCTCTGACTGAGATTTTCCAGCGGAATCTAGTACCCGCTTCCCATCGATTGTGGGAGTATGTGTGCGCATTCAGTCTGGGGCTGATGGAGATGATGGCGATGGCGATGGCGATGGCGATGGTGATGGCGATCACGATGGCAATGGTGGTGGCGATGGTGTTGGTGATTGTTATAGTGATCATAGTACCAGAAGTACTTAGATAAGTAGGTTCGCAACTACATCAATGTCAGCATCAAAGCTTCTACAAACTTAGAGCCTTCCACTAGCCAAAGCTTCCACAGACCTAGAGCCTTCTATTAGCCAAAGCTTCCACAAACTCAGAGTTTTGCATCGGCCAAAAGCTTCCTATGGAAAACTCTACTCCTCCCGAATATGCTCCTGCATGCTTGATCCAGAGACTTGCTGAGTTGCAGACGCCTGGCACTGAGAGGCGTGAGGCAGGTGGCGTGTGGCGCGCAGTGTTTGGTGGGTGGCGTGTGGCATGTGGTAGGTGGTGGGTGGCAGGTGTCCAAAATCTTGACGTCGGTCAGTATCATAGTCTGAACCTTATCTCTTGCGCGGCCACCGAGACGAGATCTCACGATGCCTCACGGTCATGGTGTTGACAATTGCAGCCTGAGATTCTGCAAGAAAGGTAGACAATTGGATCTTGGGGAGAGCAGATCTCCGATTCAGATTTTCCAGTGGAATCTACTGCTCCCTTCCCACCGACTGTGAGTGTATGTCCGCGCATTTGGGGCGAATGATAATGATGGTGATGGTGATGGTGGCGATGTTGATGATGGTGATGATGACGGTGTCGGTGATGGTGATTATTGTACAAGAAGCACTTAGACAGGTAGGTTGGCTACGTCAACGTTAGCATCAAAGCTTCCACAGACTTAGAGTCTTCTAGTAGTCAAAGCTTCCCCAGACTTAGAGCCTTGTATTAGCCAAAGCTTCTGCAAACTCAGGGTTTTCCATCGACCAAAAGCATCCTGTGGAAAACTCTACTCCTCCCGATGCGAGGCTCTCTCAAGAAGGCTCTCAAGCAAGCCTTCAAAGAGGCTTTCAAGCAGGCTCTCAAGCAGGCTCACAAGCAGGCTCTCAAGCGGACTCTCAGCGATGGTGTACAGTACCGGTACAGCAGCGAAGACTGCAGTCTGGAGGCAGTGAAGATTGGCATAGGTCCATCTCCAGCTGCCAGCTGCATATAGTTCCATAGGAACATGCGTACATCTCTATGAATAAACTATGGACGATTATAGGGTGCACGTCGCGCAGGGGTCCACGGGAAGCTGGCTATGAGCTGCGCATGTGCGCGAGCGTGCGTAGCGCAGTCTTTAGTCGATTTGCACTTTTGCCAATGAGCATTTTTGCCAATGAATGCTGCCGATGGGTTCATTGTTGGTTATCTGGGTTCCATTGCCGGTAGATTATCCAAGATGCAAGATCAAAAATCGGTGATGCTCCATTGAGGCTAAATTTGGGACATGGAAACGATCGTGTCGTAAGCATTTTTGCCTAGAAAGGCAGCCGATAGTTCGATTATGGATCATGGTAGTCTCATAGCCCCTTGATATTCCAAGATGCAAGGCCTGAAATCGTTGACACTCGATTGACGCTCATTTTTATGTCATAGTGACAAAGTTGTGGAAAGCATTTTTGCCTAGAAAGGCAGCCGATAGTTCAATAATGGCTAAATGTCCCTGCACAGCCGTTGCATTCTCCAAGATGCAAGGCCAGAAGTCGTTGACTGTTAGGGGTTTGCCCTTAACAGTGATGACTGACACTTGGTATGAGCGTAAGTGCTTAAACCACACCAGTAATACCAAGTCAGGGTCACGTGGTGTACCCTTTAGCAGGGGATCACACCAAGTTGCAAGCAGGATTGCAGAAGTTGTTAAGCATCCTCGTGTCACTTCTAGATACTATGCGGGACATGCGTGGGTATATACGCCCGGCAGTTGATAGTCAATATGCGAGTAAGTGGACTCCAGCGCACCTACTGTAACGGGCGGGATCGGGCGCAGGTGATATGGATGTTGCAGGACTGAACTCGAAGTGCGTATCGAGGGACAAAGATCAGAATATGTTTCAAAGTCGTAATATTGCTTTCTATACA
>Ga0307512_10003496_pt1 | contig 18174 bp, 15 predicted proteins | sample 14_EM_MG_FD_200267 | JGI IMG/M metagenome (GOLD analysis project Ga0307512, IMG submission 200267) | Populus trichocarpa ectomycorrhiza microbial communities from riparian zone in the Pacific Northwest, United States - 14_EM | ecosystem: Host-associated > Plants > Roots > Unclassified | place...
TCTTATCTCTTCGCAAGCCCGTGCCGCAGATATAACTGTCAATTCGGCAGATTGCGACGACACGGCGCTCAATGAGGCAATTCTGGCCGGGCAGAAGGCTCGCGTGGTGGAAGACGGTAAACCCCCACCTGTCCTTTTCCACACGAGTGGAGTGGCCGTGTTCATGGATGGTGGGAAAGAGGGAAAGCATGATACTAACAACAAAATATGGGATGTGCGCCTTCTTCATTTTAAGTCTCTCTGTTTGCGCATTTGAGAGGTCACCTGTGTCTGGGTCGTTTACAGGATACCGTTGAAGCAGACATTCGTTCCATCACTCCTCAGATGCTGCATGGTCAAGTCGACGCACCGTAGGTCATTCTTGGATTGTGTACGAGAGTGTCACTTAGAATGCCCCTAGGATTCTGAAGGCATCGGAAGCAGGCCATACAAAGTCCTACATCATTTGTCCCGCAGCCGTCGTGGGGCCGTCAACAGGGCCAGTCCCCACCGGCTCCTTATTCTTCGTCTTCCTCACGCAAATCATTCTTGCGTTCAAGAAGCCTACTTATATCGGTGCCGGGGAAAACGTCTTCTACGCGGTTCGCGCCCACTTCGACCTCCTATTTGCCAGAGGGATATTCTCATCGTTATGTCCTGTTATACCTTAGGTTTGCCTGGACGACCTTGTTGATCTGTACAGGCGCATCTTTGCGCGCATACTAAGCCGTGAAGATGCCAAGGCGAGTCCGTACTCGAGGTACTACATGGCCATCAGCACTCCCGTCCCTTGGAAACACATCATGACCGTCTTTGGGTCTGTCCTCGCTCGGCTTGGAAAGCTGGAAGAGGGAACGCCACAGAGCATTCCTTCCTCAGATGCTCTTCCTCCCCCGTGCGTACACGATGCCTCGTCTCTGCCACGGCCTTCATTTTTGTCGAAGGCCATACTTCGTTCCGTGCTGATGATACGTCTCTTATTTCTCCCAGAGCATCGATGTTCTTCGGTGCGAGTCAACACCTTCGCGGAGAACGCGCTAAGAGTTTAGGGTGGGAACCGCGCCCGGTGGTGTTTGAAGAGTGGTCTGACGAGGGCATCGCATCTGCGTTGGCCAAGTTGGCCCCATTACAGAATTGACCTCCCTTTCAGATTAGGTTCGGGTTGCGTTTTTCCATGTGTTTTTCCAAGCTGTCTTTCGAAAGCTGCTACTCGATGTGAGAATTGGGTTAGCGGTAGTTTGTTTGTTGAAGCAATTCCGAGTCGTGACGTTGGCCCGAGTTTTCAGCGCCGGCGAGGTGTCATGGGTGTTGATCACTAGCGTAAAATGTCGTCTACACAAAATGGGCGGTATCCTGCACCCTATTACAGTTGGGACACAGTATGAAAATGTGCTTCTTAAACATTCAATAAAGTAGGGTTTTCCTCGCGCAGTCCGCCGACGTACATAAAGCGTGGTTAATATGATAGGGCGATGTACTGAAAGTGCTAAAATACAGAAGGCGCCTTGACAATATAAGGGCTAGAAGGCCAGAGTCTTGATAAGCATTGGCATGTCTTATCAGTAAGATTTATCATGGTCCGACGAAGGACCTAAGCCCTGCGTACATCTCCATTAAGCACAACAACCCAAAAACGGTGTGAGAGTCGCAGAGGGTTGGCGCATGTCTGGGGCTGGAAATGGTAGATAACGGACGGACACCAGCGGCGGCTTGAAGTATTAGACATGAAAATGCACGAATGCAGAGACAAGAACACGGAGCTCCATGACGCATCTAACATACAAAGTACTATTCGGCAACTAACAAGAAACACAAGATAGATAAGGTAAAGAACCCTCGTTTCTGTACCAGACATACATGTGTACCGTATCTATGAGACAAGGTTCGAAACTGGACATAACCCTAGGAAGCAATGGGGGGGGGGAGTGTCGGCGTGAGGCTTTCGGGGGGACGACGACCTGCTGGTGCTTAGACACGAAAGTCGTGACGAGGCGCCATGCCACTCACTAGGCATGGGTGATGTGGCCTTTCAGAATGACACCGGAAGTTCGGGCCCATTATCGTACCCATCTACGAACGCGATAACCTGCCGGCCACGCAAGCCCTTAATTGCTTCCAGTAGTTCTGCGGTGAACCTCTCGGCATGCTCGGATATGATATGAACCTTGATGTTATTGGGACGAGACCATCGAAAAGTACAGAATGGACATAAGCGTCGGTCCATGTGTTTGTCTCTGATGTGTCGTTTGAGCTCCTGAATCCTTTTGAAGACACTGGCACAGAGTACGCAGACAGACTGTGCGTTGGCACCGCCCATTACATGATGTGTCCAGTTATATGTGGCAGATTGGAGAGCGAAATGCCCTATATTTCCGTGGAATTGGGTCTAGTATGATACGACATTAGTGTACGTTCAAATGACGATAGTAAAGTCTCGATGGTGCTTGCCTCGTCAGGTGGAAAATGTAATTGTTGCTCCATCGGGAGAGAAACAAGTATGTAAGATCAGTGTCCCGAGTCGTTGTATGATATGAGGGAGTGAGAATGATGGTGGTCTGGGGTCTGGGAGTCTTCTATCGCGATGATACAAATATATTTCCCACCTGGGTTGAGATGGCACACCGGGATCAGAGGAACCGCATGATGCATGAGGTGATCCATGACGATAGAGGGGGAAAGGTCAAACGAAATGCGTAGATGCCATGAGTGGGGCGATGCAAGCGAATGAGCAAGAGACGGCGAACCCAGGCAAGCGAGATGAAGTGCCCAGCGAATCTGAGTGCAGCAAAGGAAATGCAAATACTAAGTTAGGTGGCAGAGGACGTAAAGTACTACAGTAGTACGAGCTGGTATTGTTGGGGCCAATGGCACGGCGCAGAATATAAGGAGTGGGAAAATGAAAAGAACATGTGTGCCTTGGGAGCAGCCTGAGCCTTGAGGCCTTGAGGCCTGAGGTCCGAGTCAGTGGCTGACTTCGGGGCAAGGTGCATCACATACAGGCGGTAACCATATTTTCCCCCCACATTGTCATAGTTACGAGGTGAATCCAGTTTGCAAATTAGTGACAGACTGCCTGTTGGTACATGCAAGATGGAGGAGAAACCTCAGGGGGGAAAATAGTGGGGCAATAGCTTAGTTTAAGGCGGGGTGGCCGTAAAAGTGGAGAACAAAAAAGAGTGGTACAGTATTGTTGTTCTTGTGCGGAATGGAGGCATGATCCGAATGCCCGATCGCCCCTTTTCGGTTGTTGCCAATTACGTTCCGAATGGTCGGCGCATTGCATTGGGGTCCCTTTCTGTCAACGCTGCAATCTGCCAGTGCGGTCGTGGCGTCTGAGGCCGATATGGGCGCTCTGCCAGTCCAGCTGTAGGCAGCTCATGCATGCAATGTGCTCAGGCACAGAACAACCTGAGGGCATGGCAATGGATTGTGCCAATGAAGCCACCCCAATTCCGTCCTCCCGAAGCGGAAAGAGCGTGTCCTTTCAACGGGCCAAACCCCTAATGCCGGTGATGCCGGTGCAACGTGCAGATATACGCATCTACAACGTGTCTCTCGGCTCGGCGTGGGCGCACAGGAGATGATAGGACCGGAGCCGCCCCTGTGGGAACCTGTCATCGTAGTTTTGAGTTTAAGATTAGATCGCTCTCGACTTCCTGCTGCTAGTGGATCAGCTCGAAGTTCAACGGAAGGGATCACTTGGCCGTAACTTGGAGTCTGTACGGTATGACGCCGACTTCACCGCATCTACCAAAATCGATTCTATCTCATCGTCTTATGTTTCACATCCCGCAGTCGCACAATTGACGGTGAATGTCAAACCCTCGGATCATCGTGGTACTGGTGGAAAGACCAAGTTTGAAACCCTATTACACTTTCGGTGAAGGGTCCAAGCCGCCCGCCGTGAGATCTCCCGCTAATATTGCAATACCAGTTGCATGTACCAACAGGCAGTCTGTCACTAATTTGCAAACTGGATTCAACTCGTAACTAGCGAGATGGAGGAGAAACCTCAGGGGGGAAAATAATGGGGCAATAGCTTAGCTTAAGGTACGGTGATGGTCGAGGCGGGCCCCTGGCGGGGTGGAAAGTGTACGGCAATCACTTTCCGTATTGTCGGGTACAGTATAACAATCTCGCCACCCATGAAAAGCCCGAGTCTGAAACTCGGGGTCAATGTCCTAAGGGTACTGTATCCATATCCGAGTCGGAATGCTAATCGGACGGCCGGCGGTGCTCAGCGCTCAGGTGCTCAGACTGTCACTCCATTCACCCCACGTGTCATTCCACAAAGCAAGCTCTAGCCAGTGTTTCTCTGAAAGGGAAGTTAGTTTCTATTACAATCTGGAAATTGGAAAACGGAGGTGAGGCGGGGGCGTGAATTATTTATTTTTTTGGAATCCATTATTGTGCGCCTCGAGGTACAGAACCCCATGTAGCACTTTGGGGCGTGAATTAATACTGTACAGTCACGGTATGGATACACTTCCATTGACCATCCTCAAAATGCGTCACCATTTTTGCCAGTGAAGCACCATTCATTTCTGGAAGACAGCCAGGGGCCCAGTGCCATCTTCATGCATCATGGCTAATCGACAACGAAGCTCTCGGCGTTCCATTGCGAGCGAGTGTCGACGGCGGTCTGGGTCCCAGAACGATCCGAGCCGCGTCACACAGGACACAAGGACTGTACGTACGAGTATCAGAATTGGATGTCCGTCAATTGGATTACTCGTCCAAAAAAGGGTGGCAGGGGAACGCCCAATTGAGACTGGTCTTGACAGTTGCCAGCGCTTTACTTTATTGAAGCTTTCCGCAACTTGAAAACACTTTTCTTTTCCGTGGTCGACTACGACCTAAGTTAGACAACCCTCAACTTGAAAAGCAAGGTGTGATGTAGCATAGCACTGCTGAGGCTGATGAGTAAACAGTACACACTGCCAGCACCCCAAGGCCCTCAAGAGGGTGATGGACCGCAATCCCGGGTCCGGGCAATAGAAAGAAAGCCATCCCGACTCGTATATCACGCATTCGTCGCCAGATTGTCAATAGGACCGACATCTCGGCTGGTGATGCGGAAGATCGGACAAGGAATGGTGACGCGCTTGCGCTCCCAACCTGAGATTAACCCCCTCGTTCCCAGACGCCATGGCCACCTTCACCAGCCAAGACGGCGACTCCCCTCCATCACCCACTCCCCAGAATACATCTTCGAAGACCGCCCCAACACTGCCCACCACCGCGACTTGATCCGCGACTCACTGACAGCCTATGGGCCTCGAAACGAAAATGGGTGGGATTCTTGACGACAACACGAAACAATGGGGGTATGGTCCAAGGGTGCGTGGTGTTTTCTGTCGGCCTACCAGTACCGTTTGACTGACTTGATATTGCACGGCCGTGCGGGTTTTTCTTGTTGCAGGTGACGATGTCCGCTGCGATGTCTTGGCCTTAATAGGCTCGAAGGCTTCCTCCTTCAGTAACCTCTCTCTGGGATCTAAGGGGCAGCTCCCTCCCAAGTGGACTGGGCACCTCGCGCGATGGCTCTTGCAGTGGCCAACCGGGCTCGTGTTCGCCCTCGTTTGGGCTGCTTTGCGGCGTCATGCCGCGTTCGCACTCGCCCTCTGGTGGCAGCGCCTCGAGCTCTCGCTCGCCCTGTCGCAGCGGCGCGCTTGGCCTTGCCTTTCACCCAGGGCACCAACGCCTCGGACTTAGCGGCGGCGGCTCTCTCAGCCTCGCCAGCGGGTTCGACGCCAGCGGCACCCTCGGTCAGGCTGGCGCAACATCCCCCCTCGTTCGTGCGTGTCAACCCCCCAAGGTTTGACCCCACTCGTGTCCGCGTTTGCGACCGTGAATGTAAGCCCAAGGAAGTCAGGGTCTCCGGGGTCGCCATGGAGGATATGTAAGTCGCCCGATGCTGACGCTCCCCCTGATGTCTCCAGGTCTTCTGCGAGCAAGCCGGGCGGCTTCAGGCGCTCAGGCAGAGGTCTGTGGCGCGCCAGTTGAAGGCGGCGCCCTCTTCCGGCGAATTCTTGCGCGTGAGGGAGTCAGATGGTGGCGGAACGGGGGGTAAGGGTGAGAATGATGAAGAGTGAGGGGTGGTAGATGGGGCAGCATGCAGCTCGCTTCCCACAGTTTGTGAATGTTTTGCTCCCCCTCGAGCGAGCTGTAATGCTGACCCTGAGCAGATGTCCGGTTTGATGAAGATGGCGTCCAGCGGATCAACGCGCACATGGGCACCCTCGTCAAGAACGGGCCTCCGTGCCTGAGTTGCGCGGCCATGGGCTTTCGGATCGACGACCGCTTGCTCTGACGTGAAGGGGCTCCTTCTCCGCGGGTCGGGAGGTCAGGAGGGCGCCATGCGCCTCTCCGATGGGCGTCTTGCCCTTGAGTGCGCACGCCGACGTTGGGCTCATCTAGCCCATTGCGCGGCGCGATCTCTCGCCCGGGAGCGACCCCGACTGCCTCCCAGCTTCGGGGGGCTCGGATCTGCACGGACAGCTGATAAAGGGTTCCACACCCTCATTCGGCGGTGGTAGATCAAATCCGCACCACAATCTGGTTCTGGGATTGCCAGCATCCCTATGTCGACAGCTAGTGAGTGCTGCATCCTAGCAGCCTCGGAATCGATGGGTGGTGACGATGGTGTAAAGGTGAGCAACGTGTCTTCCTCCAGCGTGGCAATGTGACTGATTCCAGGCTCTTGCAGCTCGACATGAGGTCAGTACTGGTCAGTCCTCGCTCAGCTTGGAAAGCTGGAGGATGGAACGCCGCAGAGCATTCCTTCCGCAGATGCTCTTCCTCCCCCGTGCGTACGCGATACCTCGTCTCTGTTACGGTCTTCATTTTTGTCGAAGGCCGAGCTTCGTTCTATGCTGATGATACGTCACTTATTTCTCCCAGGGCATCAATGTTTTTCGGTGCGGGTCAACACCTTCGCGGAGAACGCGCTAAGAGTTTAGTGTGGGAACCCGCCCGGTGGTGTTTGAAGAGTGGACTGACGAGGGCATCGGATCTGCGTTGGCCAATTGAAGTTGGCTCCATTACAGAATTGACCTCGCTTTCAGAGTAGGTCCGGGTTGCGTTTTTTCCATGCTGTGTTTCGCATACTGCTACTCATTTTGAGAATTGGGTTACCGGTAGTTTTTTTGTTGAAGCAATTCCGAGTCGTCGCATTAGCCCGATTTTTTAGCGCCGACGAGGTGTCATAGGTGTTGATCGATTTGATCGAGCGCCGCTTGAGTTGTACCGCTTTCAGAAAAGACGGACTCGTAATTCTCTAGGAAGTCATGACTGATCAGAGTCATTAACTTATGCGCACAGAAGGAACGAAACGGTAAGGAAATGCGGGGATAAAAAAATTCCCAGAACCTTAGTCTTGGGTCCTGGGTGCGTGCGAAGCGCACGGCAGGCGCTCCGAATCTGGCGTTCGTGGATCCATCACTGAATTCATCTGGGTTGGCACAGGCTCTGGCATGCTTCTTTCGGAGGATGCCCAAAAGTTGAACGAGCGCCTGGTGCCGGCCGTTGCACATCTCCTCAGCCAAGACCAGCGTCCTTCAACTTTTCGGCTCCCGTAAAGGTCATCCTCCCCCCTTTTTGCCCCACTGGCAGTCGTTTCTGTCCAGGCCAGGTGCCTCCACTGCTCGACGGCCCCCGCGATTAAAAGTTTGACTGCTCCAGATGCAGCAGTTTGATCTCTATTTGCCCGTGCCTGAGATCACCACAGCACGGCGCAGAATATAAGGGGTGGGAATACGAAAAAGGAACAGCCCACCACGTGTGTTGTACTTCGTCACTCCTCCACGACGTCCCCGCACGTGCGGTCACCGGATGAACCTGTGGCCGAGAACAGAACATGATAATGGGTGATGAAAGAAGCCATCCAATCCCATCCTCCCCAGGCGACAAGCCCATATGCCTTCAACGTCCCCATTGGAGTTCCCCTTTAGGGACTCATTCTATTGCAGTGTGACCCTGTTTTCTATGTCAGAATTTTCGGGACTCATTCCGCCCTCAGGCTGGGCCATCTTATCAATCCAAAGGATGGGTACCCGTTAACTGAGGTGGAAAACGGCACGCCCATAATCAGACGGAGAAGGGCCTTTCTGCCGTCACAATGACCCATCTTCGTGCGTGGTTTACGTCGTTCGCCTGTGTTAAAATCGCGACAAGAATGCGGCTTGTAGGTAGGAGAGTGCATTTACTACTGGGCACATCCGGAGATGTCCCCGGCAACAACGGTTCTATGTTTTATGGTCGCCCTGAACGAACTACAGGTTGGTTTTTTTTTTTTGAACACCCGTGCAGGTAAGTTGGGAATTGTCGTCTCCTCGATCTATGCTTGCACTCCCCGTCCGATATGGACCTGCATGATGCAACACCACTCGCGACTGTGCGCCTCACAGGGCTCGCAATAATCCTTTAATTTGTGGTCTAGGTGCATGGCCAAGGGCATTAGGGACGCATGGATGAGGGTGTCGAGGGTGAGTGGACGATGGCGTCGGGGGTGTGTTGACAAGGGCGCCGACAGCGCAGGACCACGGGCACCACCGGTGTAGTGCCACTACAGGCAAGGCCGTCGACGGCGCATTGGCTAGGGAGATGATGCGTTTAGACAACAGTAATCGATATGGTGCGCGGACGACTGTGTTGAAGACGTGCGGGGAAGGATGACAGCAGCACGCGGCTGACAACGTCGACCATCCGCATATGAAAGGCGCCCATGGTGCACGGGCAAGGGTGCCGACGGCACGGTGGTAAGGGCTCGACGGTGCACGGGCAAGGGCGTCGAGTTGTTGACGGCGCGCAGGTAAGGGTGTCGATGTCGGGGGGCAATGGCATTGACATAGTGCGTGTGAGGACGCCAAGGTCTCGAGGTTCACGGACCAGCACGTAGATTGTGCGCGGAGGACGCTCGGGGCTACTGAGAACAGGGAGGCCACGACAATGAATGTCACGAATGTATGGAGGGTATGCGCGCGAGCTTCAGATTGCGAATGTACTGTGCTTGTTGAGGAAACTATCGAGGGCATGCATGAAAAAAATTATTTTCAACCAAAAAATGCGGGTAATTGTTTGTGAGTATCTTGCAACCTAAAACTAAAACCCGGATTAAGGATCTGTAGTAGGTATGACAGGGCATTGCGTTGATTGTTGTCTGCCTCTTGTACCTGTGCGTGTCGTATGCGCATGGGGATATACAGAACTGCATGCCAGTCCTGCGCGGGGTACAGAAGGGCCCTTGCCAATCGCTTGACATGTAGCGTCTGTGGCGCGATCATGGAGATTTCTTGGATGGCACTGCGCGCCTGACAACATTCGCTCGCGCCATGGTAGAAGCGGAAACGGGTGAGTGAAGGGAGGAAGCGGAGGCGGACGTCAGCTTGCTCCATCGGGGCGAGATCGAGGGGAATAGAATTCAAGTGTGAACGATTCGAGGCGGTTCATCGTGAGCAGACAAGCAACCGTCGCGTTGGGAGAATTGTACCCGGAATTCGGAATCCTATTGAGGTGAAGTTGGACAATGCAGCATTCGTAAACTTGGGAATGGAATCGAGTTCAACCAAAGCGTTCGTGGACGCATGGCAGATTCGCTCAAGAAATAATCTGGGAGCACCGGGGCTGGTTAATTCGTCGCCTAACAGAAGTCCCAGAGACGTCAACTCCGGATATTGCTCTACGTCATCGTGGCGAACCTCGATTTCACATAAGCGATCGCAATGCCCGGGCGCAGCAATGACCCCGGATCCTGGGCACCTGGGCCTCCACTACTGGCGCCAGCCTGCATCGATTCGATATGATGAGAGGCAAGGGCAGCCGGACGCTCAGCGCTAGCGTTCAGCATCTACTTCGCAGGCGTTATTGTTGTGCAGTGAAGTTGCAGACACAGACAATTTCGTGATGCGAAAACAATGGCCGGGGCCGCCATCGTCGGCACGCTTGGAACTACCTGATCATTTTGCACAATTTCCAGAGAAACCGGGGGAGCATTGCCATGCGTGAACGCTGCACTTGCCCTGACTGAGGGACTGCCTCGAACGTGCTGGCGCAATTGAAGCGGTTGCCACTGTAAAACTCGAGCCATGCCGCGTTGGAGCCTAGCGCATATGACATGACCTGGTGGGGGCTGAGCGCTGAGAGGCCGCCACTACTAGGGGATGCGAACGAACGCACGCTGGCCGCTTTGAACAGCGCCGACCTTGGGGACCTTGGGAGTGACCGCCATGGGCCCTGAAATGCTAACAGAAGTGGTCATACCGGTCATAAACCACATTACCCATCACAAAGAGAAACCTCGCTGCCCAAGTATCAGTCAAAGCGCTAACAACAGAGAAACAAGCACCGTGGCATTTGGCAATTCTGTACCTCGTCGCTCAAGCTGAGCGATTCGACTCCGCCCCGACTCGAACGCCCATCAAGCACACTGGCACGCGGCACTTAGTAGCCACAGGTCATCACGCATGTCCTGGACTCCTCGTACACCGCGCGTTGGCTGGCCTGGGCCGTGAGACGGGCTATCGAACCGTTTCGGAACTTTCGGGGGTAGTTCTCGAGTAGGGCTTGATATAAGCTTGATACATCATACACGGGGAATCGGGGATCAACTTGAATTGGTGCAATAGTATGCAAGTAAAGGCCCAATTATTGCGATCGGATGATCATGACGAGGGGAGGTCATCAAGGAGGGTCGAGACTGGGAGTAAGGCCTAGTAAAGTCCCGACGGCGCTGTCGGTTCACCTCGTTACAGTTCATCACCCCATCACCCACTGCCAGTGGCATGTGGCTGTCAAGGGGTCTAGGACACTGCCTCCCCTTTGTTATCCTCATGGGGTCTAAATGGTGATTTCCTGGTAGCTGGCATCCGAAGCCAACTAACTACTTCGAACTTCTGTATATAGTATGTTCCTGTGGAAGATTGGTTCCGGGACTCTGGGATGGCGCACCACAAGAATTGTAATGTACGTAAAGTAACGTAATGTCTCAATGCAGACAGTCTCGCAGAGCCTCACTACTTTTGGAGATGTCAGGAACAGGGGAGTGGTGTCAGGGTGTACCTCGAACCCTGCAACCCCACAATTGATGTATTCAATTGGGCGGCGGCCGCACTTGTTGCCCCTTTTCGCCGTGGCCAAGCCAGTATGACCATGGCTCCGAGTTGTACGTAACGCGTAATGGCCCGGTACCAACGGCAAACAAAAGCTGGTAGGAATAGAATTTTCTCCCAGCTGATGACTGTGCATGGCGTTGTCAATAAATAGTCTGTGCAAAGGTAAAGTCTTCCTGATTTAGAGGAGCGGCTTTCGAGCTCACTGACGAGCATTTCTAGATCGTAGAAAACGAGGCATCGTTAGGGGAGGTTGCTAGGATCCAAGGACCACAGCTCGCGAGACCTGCGCGGGGGATACTCAGAGAGAGACTCCTGACCTCGGGAGGCTGGTGGGATCTCCATCAGACGGGGGATACGATTACCGGCAGGACGTACCATGAAAATGTGATCATTAAACGTTCAATAATGTACGGTTTTTACTCGCACGGTATTCCAACGTACTACGGGAAGAGTGCTTGATTTGATGAAATAGCGGGCTAGTGCTGAAGAGGTTGACAATGTAAAGGCCAGAGCCTTGATAAGCGTGTCCTATCAGTAAGAATTATCATGCCTGACAAAGGGCCTACTTAGGAAGTCCAGGGCATTAAGCAGAACAACCTCAGGGCGTGAGCGTCGCAGAATGAGGGAAGCACGAGGGGCAGGGGTGAGGCTTTGAGGACACGGAGCTTCATTGACAGAAGGTATCTAACATACTACAAAGTATTTGGCAAATCAAGTCAGTTTGAGAGAAAAGGAAAGACAAGACAGGTAGGGTAAGGCGAAATCCTCATTCCAATATAGTACAGGCACAGTGTATCACTATGTGACGACGTTCTGAACTGGATATGGCGAACACAAAGTGAGGGTTTAAGTCAACCTTGAAATAAAGAGGGGACGAGATAAAAAGGAATTAAGCCTAGTGATTCAGATGGTCCTGGGGTGAGTGCGATTTCAGGAAGAGGGGACCAGTGCGAGGCTTTGGGGAAAGGGAACGACGAGGTACCAGTGCGTGTACCCGGAGGTCATGACAATGTGTTGTGGGAATGGGTGGTGTAGCATTTCAGGGTGATGTCGAGGGTCCGGCTAATAATCGTATGCATCTACGAACTCGATAACATGTCGGCCGCGCAAGCCCTTAAACCCTTCTAGTAGGATTTCGGCTGTGAATCTCTGCGCATGCTTCGAAATGAGATGAACCTTGATTATATTGGGGCGAGACCATTGAAAATCACAGAATGGGCATCGGCGTCTTTCCGTATGTTTGTCTCTGATGTGTCGTTTGTACTCCTGAATCCTTCCAAACACAATGTTGCATTGTGTGCAAACAGGCCGCGCCTTGCCACCAGTCATTGTACGACTTTGATAATCTGCGATGTTTTGGATAGCGGCATGAGCTAGACTCCCCTGGGGTTTGGTATAGGATACGACGTTACTTCTAAAATCATGATAGTAGAAACTCTGGGTGCTTACCTCGCCATGGGGGAAATTGAGCTGCATCTCCATGTGGAGAAAGACAAACCAAGTGTTGAATCGGGTTTGAGCGAGAGTGGGACCGGAGCCCTTAGGTTTATATGATCTGAGGGAGCGAAAATAATGGCGTGCAGGTCTCCTAGCGTGAGAGTACTAATATATATACCCCACCTTGGGTTGAGATGGCACAGAGGTAAGAAGAGCTCTTCATGATCCGGAATGGATCGAACAAGAGAAAGCCGCCCCATTAACCGAAGCCACAGAGCAGAGCAGGGAGGCAGTGCAAGGACACGACTGCATGGAGATCGGAAGGGTGGAGAGGCCGAACTAACGGGACGCATCGAGCAAGAGTCAGCCGTCCGGCAACTGAAGCCACAGAACAGAACAGTGAGGCAGTGCAAGGGCATGCGACTGCATGGCGATCGAGACAGAAGAGAGGCCAAACAAAAGCTACTGTTTATGTTCTAGTGTGATGAAGAACATATATTGTGCCACGCTGTTCCTCAAAGAATCGTAGGTGCCACCCGCCAAGTGGGGATGCAAGAGGAAAGGGCGAACCCAGGTTCGCGAGGATGGAGGCTTAACGGCGGCATACCAGGAAGAAATCATACCACGGGGCCAATGACATCCAGTGAAAGAGCTGTGTCGGTGTCATACTCACTTTCGTCAAAACATTGGTCGCATTTAGTGACAGTGTAGCGTCGGTCGCCAGAGAGAAAAATCACAAAAGATTATCGACACATATGGCCGGTACTTTTCAGGCCGTAGGAACAGAGTTGAAACTGGGTACGATAAGGGGAGGTAGTACGGCAAAGGAGTCACGATGATACGATAGTCAGACCGGTGGCGGTGGCTGCATAAAAAAACTACTAATACGGATCGGTTTTGTTGGGGCCGACAATACGGCGGGGCGCAAGTAGGACGATCGGGGTCCAGGGGTGGGAAAAAGGAACTGGCAGTGTCCATCCAGCACGTGTAGTGTACCCCGGGGACTTCTCCGCACCCTCCCCCGATCTGGCAGTGGGTGATGCCACGAACCCACCTTAATCCCATCCTCCCCAAACGACCAGCTCATCCACTTTCGAACCCCCCATTAGAGTCCCCTTTCAGAGTGAAAGTTACCCCAATCAATGGTGATCCATTCTACATCAGCGTGCGCCGGTTTTCTATCGGAATTGCGCCCAAGACCATCTTCTCAATCCCAAAGATGGACAGTAACCGTTCACTCAGAATGAAAACGATACGACCACGATCAGACAGACGGGCCTTTCTCCCGCCACAAGGGCCCATGCCGACAACCCCAGGGTTTCTGAGTGTCTAAATGATCGGTTTGGCGACATCTGACTCCGTGACTCTTCAGACTTCAGTTGCCGCAGAGAAGGATGTCCACCTTCCACAGACCTCGGGTTCCTGGGAGTCGACGACAATGCAGGAACATGTAATTGGTTCGCTGACAACGCGGACCACACTGTTTTCTGGTTTCACCCGGTAGACCCGATCGCCGTTGGACTCCCAAATGCTTACTCAAAGGTTTAGCTTCGTGAGTGTTTTTCAGTGTTCGCGTCATAAAACGTGTTGAAACTTGCGACAAGAAATATGCCTTGTAGGGGAATCACCAGGGACATCCGGAGGTGTTCCCTTAATATTCCATGACCGCCCTGGAACTACGAGTCGTCCTATTGAACACTCATGCAAGTGAGTTGGGTAACGTCGGCGTTCGAACATGGGAATGACGAGCGGCACTGGATACTCTTTCATCGGACGTTTCCACCTCCTCATACACGGTTGAAGAGAAGGAAAGGTTGACAGATCATTCCCGCAACCCATTTTTCACGACATTCGTAGCTGGGCTGTGGTGTTATCGTTGGTAAGTATGATGCATTTACGAATACCGGGGGGGAGGGGGCTTATGATCCTGTCCTCTCAAGCGAATCACCTTTTTTTTTCACTCATTTCGATAGAGATCACTACCACATGTGGCACGTCCTCCGACAATCCGTCTTGGATGAAAGGCGTGGCCTCATCTTGATGACCATTCCAGCTCTGTTCAACATACCCAATAAGCACTGCGCGATTTAAAATCTCTGGGTCAGTGAACTGGCTCCTTCCTCCGTATTGCGCAAGTACGTTTCCGAGAGAATCCAAGACCCGACGCTGGACATGATATTAGTAAGCCAGACGCTACCTAGTAATTAGTTTGACGAGACCGGATACCCAGATACCTGTGGTACTAGCCAGGTCCTCCAACATACTTCAAGCGTCTACGACCTGTCGCCGCCGGCTCCTGTGTGGGCCTCATTTATTTGTACTATACAAGGCTTCCGGATCTCCCTCATCGACCTCTCGTGGTGTGTACTTCTACCCACCAAGTCGCTGTTATGTTGATCGTAGCATATCTCGACATATAGGTAAACCTTCACCATCATGAGAAGCCTTTTTAGGAGGTTACGCTACCGGCACCTGTTCCCCCTCGGACTTCGTTCATAAATTCGAAAGTTGTCCTAATCGTCGAAGGTATGGTTTGGGAATGATACGACGTTGCATTGATCGCTGTCTGCTTGTTATACTTGTGCGTGTTGTGTGCTCATAATGATAGCAATGTACAGTACTACAAGTCAGGCCAGCGGGGGTACAGTTGGGATGTTACTCGTGGCTTGACGTGTGGTGTGTCTGGCTCAATCATGGGAATCTCTTGGTTGACACAGTGTGCCTGACACGGTCCGCCTGTGATGTTGAAATATCCGTAAAGTCACCACCTGATGCATCAACTTGCGACACTCTGACTTTCCCCGAATCTGTCATTAGCCCGAGGGCCCCGTATCGAGTAACCAATAAAGGACGCAGCTGGCCACCTCTCTGGCTCTGTAGAACTAACTCCCCGGGGGAATTTGTTCCATCTTCTCTTCTCACCACAATTGGGACTTCGTTCCATCTTCTCTTCTCACCATAATTCGCTTCTTTTCCTATTGTCAGGGCCAAGCCTCATGCTGGTGCAACGTGCACGGGGCGCACCGGAGGTGACAGGACTGCAACCGTGCTCGTGGGAACCTCCTCGCAACGGCGTGTGCCATCGCAGTTGTAGTCTATGATCAGATCGTACGGCTACTTGCTAATGGAACAGCCCAAATCCCATGGGAAGAGGATGGCCGTTGTGCGGAGGAACCACTTGGCCGTAAGTTTGTACAGTATCTACCAGAGTCCACATGATCAATTCTATTTCAGCGTCTTGCATGTATTCGTCGCAATAATTGATGATGGATGTCGAACCGAACCCTCGAATCGTACGCGTGGCAAGACTAAGTTTGAAACCCTATTACAACAGTGACGTGCCCAAGCCGCTATGAGATCTCCCCGATGGAGCCCCCTAATACAATACTTCTTGATCCGTGTCATGGTGATACATCGACGATCTTCGCCGGCCCTCGACTCGACTTGTATTCGCTGTTCTTAACTGGAGCCAGCAGCATCGCCAAGTAAAACACACCCGCTATCTAGCTAGGAAGTATCGCCATGGCCTTCGTTGGACGACGACTACGGAAGGCCTAAAGTTGTTGTCCTAAGGGTGTCCTCGTATCGGGACGCCAATCGGACGGCCAGCGGCGCCATCACTCTTTTATGAGTCATTACACAAACCGGGCTCTAACCAGTAATTGCTGAAATGGAAGTAAATTGTCATTACAACAGAAGAACGGACGTTAGGAGGGGCTGAATTGATACTGTATGGAGAGGCTTCCATTGGCACACCGCCGTCTAGTGTACCTATGTCCACAGTCAATACATTATCGGCAATAAAGCCATTTTTGAAGCATCTTTTTCTTCTGGAAGACAGCTAGGGCCATCTTCATTGCTAATCGATGTCCTAGCCCCCAGCGTTCTAGATCGACGGTGGTCTGGTCTGGGTTCTACATGGAGTAAGTATGTCGTGTGTCGTGTGTGAATATCTCCGGATTCGATTATTCAGCTACCAGCCACGTGGACTGGCCAGGACTTCCAGTGGTCACAGGATGTCCGTCAATTGAATTACTGAACTTCCTGCATTAGCGGGAGCAACTTAGAACTTGACGACCCGAAACCATTTTTCTATGGTCGGCTGGTAATGCAAGCCACGTAGCCCTCCAAGTCGAAGGCAAGGTGTGAATAATGTAGCATGGCATAGGCTACTACACCGCTGGGTCCGATGAGTAGACTCTACCAGTACACTCTAACTCAAGGGGGTGCTGGACCATGATACCGAGCGGTACTACCTCATATTCCCCGCAGCCCTTGGGCCGTCATCGAGACTGGTCGCCGCCTGCTCTTTCTTCAACTTCAATTCGCAAGCTGTACTCGCGCTCAAGAAAGCCACTCATATCGGTGAAGGTAGACACGTCTTCCACGTGGTGCGCGCCCACTTCGAACCCATTTGTGCACTAGACTGGCATGCCCATCGTCTTGCTCTGTTATCCTCAGGGTAGCATGGACGACCTTGTTGATTTGTACAGGCCCGTCTTCCCCCACTGACTCAGCAGTGAAGGTGCCAAAGCGAGTCCGAGTCCGTACTCGAGATATTACATCGCCGTCAGCACTCCCGTCCCTTGGAAGCATACTATGACCGTGTCCGCCGGGTCCGTCCTCACTGGCCCCGGAAAGCTGGAGGATGGAACCCCGCAAAGCATTCCCGCAGATTCTCTTCCTCCCCCGTGCGTGCACGATACGTCCGTCTCTGTTCACTTTTTTTTTCGACGATCTTACTTCCTTCCATACTGGTGCCACAGGGCATCGATTCTGCGAGTCAACACCTCGCAGAGAATGCACTTAGAATTTGGGGGTAGGAACCACACCCGTGGTATTGGAAGAATGGACAGACAAGGGCATCGCATCTGCATTGGCCAAGTTGGCATGGTTACAAAATCGAGTTTGGTTTTCAGGCCGGTTTTGGGTTGCCTTTTCCCCGGCCATGTTTCGTAACGGCTACTCTTTGCGAGAATCGGATTAGTCTGTTGAAGTGATTCGTGGCATCAACTCGGGTTTTTATCATCATCGAGAAGGCGTCATGGGTGTTGATCGCAAGCGCGCAGGATTCAAAGAACTATGTTGAATATTGGCAATCATCGAGAAAGGCTATCTTGCTGTACAGGATGCCACGGCCCATTCTGAAGTCAAGTTATCGTACAGGGAAGTCAGAGCGAAAGGACTGTAACCGGTGCTTCAGGTGTCAAACAATTGGTGTAAAGGAAGGTGTAACTCGGTAGGTGGACTTCATACCCAGTTGTCGACGGTCAATGAGTGATCAGAGAGCTGTCGCGCGGCGATGAACTGCCCAATGGCTTCATGAACAGGACCGGTTGGCTGGAGCCCCTCTACAAAAATGTTTCGTAGTGAGGGTAACATGTCCGTTACGATTCTTTCCCTTGCCAGCCCTTGCATGGCGCGCGCCACGCGTAGCGCAATCCCATTGGACAGGTAGAGGCCCTTTGCTGCGGTGAATAGGTCTAAAATCTCCATCCATTGGGTGTTCTCCATGCCGCCTTGCCAACGTGTTCCCCAAAAAGGATGCTCGTGGATGTTGAGGCGTTCCAAAGTAGAGAGGAGAGGCAAGGCCGAACTGCAAAGCTGCGCCAGTGACGAAAGCTGCCAATCCGACTCCCTACACGAG
>Ga0307512_10003497_pt1 | contig 18161 bp, 11 predicted proteins | sample 14_EM_MG_FD_200267 | JGI IMG/M metagenome (GOLD analysis project Ga0307512, IMG submission 200267) | Populus trichocarpa ectomycorrhiza microbial communities from riparian zone in the Pacific Northwest, United States - 14_EM | ecosystem: Host-associated > Plants > Roots > Unclassified | place...
CAAACCAAAAAAATCAAGCCAAACCAAACCAAACCGGAACCAATCACCCAAGATAAATATGGTTACTGTTGTTATTTGTAAATTATTTGCATTGTTTTTGGAAACAATCATCCACGATAATTTTTTCCACCTCCTTATTTGAAAAATAATTTTTTGTTTATTAAAAAAAGTAGGTCTTTGTCGGGTTACAATGAGTCACACGAGTCCCGAGTCTTTCCATGCCAACTACAACCTTAATTTTTTTTTCAGGCTCGGTTAGGCCCTAGGTCAATCCATTGAGCCAAACCAGGTTTGATAAATATTATTTTTATTTTATGTTTTATTATTTTTTTATACTTATTTAATGTGGATGTGTATTATAGTATTTTTGTGCCTGCCAAAGAAGGTATAACACGAGGGCAAATGATTCCATGGCAAATGGGTTCAAAAGTTGACTCCAATTAACCTAATATAAACAAAGAATCCACAAACTTCCTTAGCTAGCATTGCAATAATTCCACGCCCCTTTTTGTTATTCTTCATTAGAGTCAATGAGTTCTCGTGTGGAGCTCAATATCAAAGCACGACTGTCAGTGATGGTGGGGCTGGAAGCCCCGTCCATGTGCTGTTCCTTTCTCCAAATCCACCGCGACGAAATAAAGATGAAAGGAATCAAACAACTGAATTCTTAATGTATGAAAAGAGGCTGGATCTCTAGTTTATTTAGGGTCCACAAAATCAGGCAACTGGAAAAACAAGAGCAGCTTGCTAGGGCATTCAAGACTCGGGACCAGATACTGTATTTTTTGAGAGCCAAGTCATGGCAATCTCTTGTATAGGATTTATGGTGAGTAAAAAAGAAAAAAAATGGTCCTCCTCCTAGGATGAACGCAAGAATTCGTGCCTTGTAAGCTGCACTCATTTATGGAGATGGCCCTTCTCAATTGAGGTTAACATTTTGTCCCCTACCTGGTGATGATAAATTCAGTAGGCCAGCTATGAGTTAGACCATAATTTCACATTTTAACTCCTGCTAAAATCACATTTGGAACACATGTCTGTTTTCAGTGGAAGAAGAAGTAGACGCACACAGACAACCAACAGTAGGTTTCGGCTAATTTGTCAGAATGTAGTACAAATCAATGCCTGTTAACCAATCAGATCGAAGGTTTATCGTGTGCTTACAAAACAATGTTAAAAAATCTCAAGTTGAATTTGGATGATTAGACCCTTTTAGTCAAGAAGGGAAAAGGGCCACATGCAATTCATCAAGGGCTTTGCTTTCTTTCTTTTTTAACTCGTCTTCGTGATAGTGAACTACCCCAATTGATTGCCTAAGCAAACATCATCAGTGACATGCGGAAAATACTGTTTTTATTAGTGGTATTATTCCTGTTTTGTTCAAACCAATATAGCTTGTAAGTGGAGAATTCGAGCTTGGAAATCGTTGTCTTCCAGAAATTACTAGTGAATCAAAGCCTTGACACAGCTGAACTGTGAGAAAATCAGTTAAGAACCTCAAGGCAGCTACCTTCCTTGAAGTTTTTCACCAAGGGGGCCTCATAATCTTAATGCATAAGAGTGGCCTCTAGAAACGAAGCTCCATAGTCCATTACAATCACTAATCCCACGAATCTTGAGCAGTTTCAAGACAAACTTTTCAGATAATTTGTACAGCAGATCGTTAAAAAGGAAACATGGTGTCCAAAGAGCAGAGTATTATTCCTCCACCTTTTCCGAGGATGACTCATTCTCTAGTCACGTTTTTCCGATTCTTGCCGCGCATGCATCATTGCATGCCTTTGGTGGAGAGAACTTTACACCTCTAGAACACCACATGATTCGGTCATTTGTCATTAAAGAAGCATTCTAAATGTGTTGACATTAGAACGAGAGACGAATACAGCCAGCACATACTTCCATATACTTCAATTCTGCGACTACCGTGGCTCAATAAGAAAGATAAATTGTTGACCAAGGGGGAAGAAAAGGGATGACGTGATTTTGATAATCAAGCATGCATATGGCTCAGAAACAACAGGAAGGAAAGTAAATATTTTAGTAGAAGAGACCAGAGTTTCAGGAAAACTAAGATGACACATTCCAGAACACAGCAGCAGCATGCGCATAGTCCAGGCATGGTAGACAGTATTGCATCCACAAACAACAGAACATATCAGTATCATTTAAAGTACCAGATTTACAAAGCAACTTAAGTCACCTTTTCCATTTGCAAAAAAAACAGAACCAGGTGTAAAAGCCATTTACAAATTACATCATTAATTTACATAGCAAGTTATACGAAAATACGAAATTGTGTAAAAAACCATCACTCAAGGAAAGCACATACACAAACGGCTAGGGCATTACGCTATTCCATATAAATCAAACCAATCATCTGAAAACAACATATAACTTCAATGTATGAACCCACCATATTGGGGCCAGGTTACCCACTGTTCATCAGTTTATCCAGCACTGCATTCAAGTCAACTGACTGCCCATTCTCCATCAATTTTATCACTGTTTCTCTCACCAAGTCTCTATGAAATCCCATTGCAGCAACATTGTCAATAACATCATCAACTGGTCGCCTGTTTCCACTCCCACCAGAACCTGATCCTGATCCAGCATCCACATTAGAGGCAGTTGGGATAGCATGTGGTAGTATACGGGCAGTGGGCAATTGTGTGTAATTGCTTTCACCGCCCAGGACTGTAGGAGATGGAAAGGGCTGCGATGGTTTTATAGATGAACTGCCATAGTTTCTTGGAGAAGCACCGTAACGATAGGAGTCCGTAATATTTGTTTTCCCATGTAGTGGCAGTCCTTGTGGTAGCAAACTTGCAGAATTAGACTCTACATAATTCCTGTTTGAAAGTTGAGGATAGATCTGCTGAGTAGAGCCCGTGTTATACTGTTGGAGAGGTGGAGACCTGCCAGGTGGCTGAAAGATGCTATGAGAAGGTGTGTAAGGAACTTCTTCAGAATGATGGCCTGGGACTTGAGGATTAACCATGGTGGAAGCTGGGTGCACTTGAGGCAGTTCGGGTAACTGCAAGTTTTGGGGAAAATGAGGCATTGGTTGATAAGGTTGGTGATAATAGGGTATTAATTGCGACTGCTGAGCTGGAGGGACCTGGTATTGCTGATATATTCTTTCTGGAGTAGGAACTAGCGCTGGATTGTAAGGTTCTTGCTGTGGAACAGAGGAGATAGCAGTCTGGTTCTGGAGCAGGTGGGTGGAAAGCTGTGATGCTGTTGCTACAGATGTTGCTGGAGGATGAATCTGAGGAGGTAGGTTCGTAACACTAGAAGAGGGAGCAAGAAGTTGTGGAGAAGCACCTGGAATGGGAAGCAGCTGGTGGGATTGCTGAGAGACTGATGACAGTGCTTCTTGACTCCAACCTGCTTTAACAATAGCATTTAGTTTTTCCACTTGCTGGTTATTTTTGGACATTTGAAGCTTTGCCAGTTGCAGCTGAGCCTCTGCTATATCTTGTTTATCTCTCAAATCTTGGACACCACCCTGAACCTGCAAGAAGTCACCATGTTAAAAAGCATTACACATGTATCCATCAGTGCCTGCCAAACACAACCCACCACTGTCTTCACCAAAAATTCAAAGTTTTATCACTCGTCGGGAGTGAAACATTTGAAGAAAAATACATGCCTGACATGAAAATACATATGGTCTCAGCCACCACAAATTGCCAAATTTAGTTTACATCAAAGGCAAGATATATAATCCGCACACACAGAAAAGAGAGACATGCGTACAAAGTGAGAACATGCAATGCAAATTTCAATGACCCCATGAGTATTGCACCAAGCTAAGATTCAGATGGTGGACAAGTGGATACAGTGGCATCGTATCTGCACACAACTCAGCACAAGGAAAACTAATCTGATTGATAGATCCTGAAGGTACATGAAATTAAGATTTTAATTCTAGAACCACAAATACTGTATATTAAAGTATTATTTGAATCACATTCCATTGACTTCAAAACAAAAAAGGAGTAAGCAAAAAGGAAAGTCAAATATCTGCCATAATATTTATGACTTAATTATTTTTCTTCAAGGACTCATTTCTACTCTTTGAATGTAGCAGATTTTTATTTAATAAAAATTCATTTACTTGAAGAACTCTACATTAATTTTATTCAAATTGATTTCAAGTATTTGGGTATTGCTCCGATCTTCTAACATTGAAGACCCGGATCCAACAAAGATCACATTGTTCAACAGGGACACATGCTGATTTCACAATGCTACCAATGATCTGTATTGCAATAATGCATTTTGTACAGCAAAAGATGGCGAGAACAATCTCTCCCATGGGTAACTGTGGATCAGAGGTCTCCCTCAAAGGAATTATCAGTATTTCTTCATTGTTTCTAAGGACTTCTCTCTGTTATAACCATCTTTCAGCAGAGAGATATAGAGTAAAATTGTAAATAATATTGACATGCAAGACTAACTTCAGAGGTAACTTCCCTCTCCCTTGGAAGAATAATGAACAATATATTTTGCTGGAAAGGAATCAGAGAATCAATTGCCAACTGTTTGTTAATTTATGAGATAAAAATGAATGACTGATTCAACCCTCACCAATGTATATTTTCCATCTCTTCAGGCAGAAGGACCACATATGTGCTACATCTACCAAAGTTAAAAAGGCCTACACAAGTGGAATCCTACACAATGGTTATCTTTTGGATCTGTGATGCTTCTACATGGCAAGTATCTGCAACAAAATAGAAAAACTGACCCAAAAACAGAGCAAAACAAATCCCAATACAATCATAAGTCAACAGAAAAGTTAATTTGGGACTGCAAATTCTAAGGAAGTTGTGTTACAAACCTTAACGAATCAAGGAAGAAAGCTACACACAACTACAAGTCTTGACAATAGACAGATGTGCTGTGCTTAAACGTGAAAGATGGACATTTAGTTGAGCTGGGAGTCCAACAGATCAAATAAGAATAACAATGCACATCTAAGTAAGAGAAAGGTCAAGGTACATCAAAAACTTGCAGTAATAGCTAGGATTAACAAAAGGGAAAACCAAGAAACTGCAGAACAAAAGAGTTGAAAGGAATGACCAATTCCCATACAACCCTGACGAAGTAAAACTCTTCCACTCCTACCAACCAAATTACAAATAAACGTTTTTGCAGAAAAATACCAAGTCCCTAATCAAGCCCAAGAAATAATTAAATGCAAAGAAAGGACTCATTCATCCAAATCCTTCCTACCATTGCTTTATGAACCTCAAGCAGCAAAAATTTTAAGACCAAGTACTGCATTTAGTAAGTTTAATGCATTTGAATTTCCAACAGCATTAATGAGGGCTTGATAAAAGATAAGTTTGTGTACCCATGACTTTAAGGTGTCTAATATCATAACTGAAGCTTTCATAGGAAAATTTGTTTGGAAGCCACCTATTTGTCCCAACTCTTAAGCCTATAAAAGTTGTTTTGTTTTTCATTTTCATGCCCCTACCAAGCCTCCCAATCTCATTTAATTTTAACCTAAAGTATAATATCATGCCTTGAGGATGAACATCAAAGTAAATTAAAACTTTTAAGAAGTTAAAAGTACCTCCACAAGAATATTCTTTATTTCCCTTAGCTTTCCATCAGTTTTCCCTTGATTAAAATCCATTGATTCCTTTAAATCATCAACAACATTTTCTATTTGGTGTGTTCTACTTTCCAATTGAGACACTCGAGTGCTGAGACACTCCACAGAGTGTAGCAATATGTCAGCATGCTCCTTCATCTTTACATCAATCTCAAAAATCAATGCTGCATTGCTGAAAATCCCAACTTTCTCAGTGGAGAATTTTGCAGAATCAATGCAATCCATTGAGCTCCAACCCTGTAGGTTATAACCCAAACAGCAATGAAACCATCTGAGATTAGCAATTCAGCATACATTGCACTAGAGGAACATATTTCAGGAAATGATCTCCTAAAAAATATAGGAAGTCAGACTTGTACCATTGAACCAACAAAAACTAATTGCTTAATCACAAAACCATCAGTTTTCTTCCCATAAACATTGCACAGCCCAGCTAATAATTTGGACAGGTAGTGTAATACTAGAACAAACTAAGCTATATTCAGCTAAACCCAAAATACCAATTCAACTGGGGGCATACATTCATCAAATGTTCAAGAAGACATACACAAACCAATTAAGGGTCTTTGTATTGTTATAGAATTTGGGAACCCGCTAGCTTTAAGTTTTTTTATTTGGATGGTTTTTTGATATGGTAGAAGAGCTTAATGATCAAATCATGAGAATCTCACCGCCTCATTTTTTTTTTCTAATTAAAATTAATTAATAGGCGTAAGTTTGTGCAAGTCTCATAGAATAATATAAATCATATATTTTGTAACTCTCCCGACATGTATAATCATGTTATATCTCATAATTTCAATACAAAGTCCTATCCCAATTCCCTGCAGCCAAACAAAACAAATATAGTAACAACAAATGATACAAAGAGAGAAACGATACCCTGAGGTTGGTTCCATCAAGAACTTTGTTGTGGGATTTTGAAAGAGAGCGAAAAGTGTTGAATTCGAAGCCGTGATCTCCATTTTCTTCTTCTTCTTCTTGTTCATCATCATCGTCCAAGAAATTGAAGGGCTGGGATTTGGAAAGTTGGGTGATTTGCTTATCCATGTACCTTGAAGTATCCATCGTTTTCTATTTTCTTTTTGTCAAATCAAAGAGACAAAGAAAGTGATTTCTCCAGTTACCAAACAGAAGAATTATGGGAATCTAGTGAAGCTTGTGTTTGCACTTGCAAGAGTCATGGTTTCTGTTGGTGTTGTGTTCTTCACTTGTACTTCGTTTTATTTATGATTTGCTGTTCTGTAAGGATAATGGGGAACGATACCTCGATATTGTCATGGTGGAAGCAAAATAAATAGCCCCAAAAATTAAGCTACAAGGGCCATAAAGAAAATTTGATACAAGCCCGAATTAAGTTATAAATATAAGCCTTCTAAAGATTATTGGCCCATGATATATATTGCGAGAGATGAATTTATTTTTTAATAAAAAAAACTTTGCTAATATATTGTTTAATAGGAAAAAACAGGATAAAATATATAGGGGTTAGTCTATATGATAGGTATAACTTGATGAGTTTAAAAATAATATAAAAATAACAAAATAACAAATTAAAAAATAAATTAAATTTTAAATTAAAATATAAATTGTTATTCCATCAAGTTATCAATATTCATCTTGCATCTTGCATGGAAAGTGTATATATAATAAAGATATTCATGTGTGTTATTTTTCTTGAACTCATTTGTGTGATTAATAAGCTCTAGGTAATATGCATTATCTTCCAGTTTAGCAAATAGTAAGGGATCATATGTAATTTTTATTTTTTTAAACTTATTTGTGTGATTGATAAAGTCGTCGCTAGAATTTTTTTTTTAATTATCGTAAATGTCTAGATTAATTTATATATATCTTAATTAATTTTACAAGTTTTGATATTAGTGATTTTATAAGTTTTTAATAAAATTAAAATTTATAAGACTCAAATTAAATAATTTTTAAAAAATAAACACAGAAAGTTATCAATTAAACTATAGTACATAAAGTTCTGCACTCGTAACCTTGGATAGATGCTAGTTTTGAGCCCCGCTGAAACTGAGAGAGAACAGACAGACAAACTTCGTTCTTACAAATAAAAAGGTGAAAAAGAAAGCTTCATTACAATTGCGAAGGGTTCGTAATCCATCAGGTTCGATAAGAACACATGTTTTCCACTTAAAACAAGAACTCCATCACAGACAATTTGGGAGAACTAGGCCACGGGACTTGAATGGTGACCATTTGATCATGGAAGCAGAACTCAACATCTACCCCATCAATCTTGCAACTCACTGGGTTTCCTGATGCAAACACCCTCATCTCTCCACTTCCCTTGACCCCGATTCTTATCAAGCTTTCATCATCAACAACCATTACTGACTGGATTGCACCTCCAGTATTAAGCATGTTCACTAGTCCAATGGGAGCAAATTGAATTGATTTTCTTGGTAATACTGTCACTGGAGAAACTGTAAGCAGGTCATAATTGAATGGTTCAAGGGAAATCTCCAACTTCTCTGATGACTTCAACAGCCTCACTTTCTTTTCCTTGAACATATAAACAGCGAATACGTCTACTCCTTTTACAGATATTGGGCTCTTTCCACTGTTCCATTCAATATCTTTGGGACTGGCCGAACAGGTCACACTTTGTGAAAACTGGTTGGCACTCTTGTTTCTCCTTGCTACGGGGCACCATCCTCCACCTTGGCAATTGAAGATTCCTAGAACTCCTGTATACTGATGCAAATACGAAAAGGAAGTCAATAAAAGCTTAGAAGTTCAGGCACAACTTAAAAGAAGGGGTGTGTCATGCCCTACTTTGTTAAGATTCCAAATCTTGAGCATAGTTTTCCCATCATGTAACGGGTCTTCAAACAGGCAGTCTCTAGCAGGAAGTGCATAATATTGGCAGCGCAAAATGGACCCATCAGGCAACACCAGGGCCTTCAGCAGCTTGAAGTTGTGCTTGCCAACAGAATCGCTCACGTAAATTGGTCCACCCGAAATAGCCCTCGATGCCGCATGGAATTCAGCACAAGGATGGGTGGATTGGAACATGTCCCAATCTGGGTGTATAAAATTGCCCATCCACAAGCTATTGTAGGCACAGTGCACCATGTGACACCCCTGTAGCCAGTATGTCCCATTCGGATCCCCTGATGGGTCGGTGCACCAAAAATCATCCCCTGAAAAACATAAACGAATTGCATCAAAATATTATTGCGATTTAGTTTTATGTTGTAAGATGTTTAGATTGAAGTTGAAGGCATACCAACACGTCCTAGAGCAATGGCCTCTGTACCAAGGAACATAAAGTCATTGCAGTGCTCCATACTAGCAATGACTCCATTCCCTTTGAAATGCTTCCTCACAGAAGCCGTTAGTGCCTTGTAATAAGCTTCAGCAAGAGCCACCCGACCGCCAAATTCCTCGGATAGCATTTCTAGCAGCTGGAAGAAACCATTCGATCCAAAATTACTAAGTCCTGGAAATTATCAACAAAACTAAAAAGATGGAAAAATATGCAGTATTCCTTTTGTTTTAAAGGGAACTAATTAAATCAGGGCCCAAACTTGAAGCACGCACGACACGGACAAAACATTGGGCTAAGCTAGTGTTTAGGCTATCTCCCTGAGCAAATCTTTTTCTTCTTTCTTCTTTGAACAACGCATATTCTCATCGAATAAACGGAAACTGTTCTGAAGAATCTAAAAGAAAATGAAGGAGAGACATTGCTTGCAAATGTCATTTTGGCTGACACGACATGGAGTTAGTTGCTAGCTGAAAAGGCAAACATACTCACCTCATAAAAATATGAAGAGAGGTCAGAGGAGTGACAAGCTGACACGCACGGACAAAATGAAATAAATCAATGTGAAAAGATTTCTGGTTTAGACGCATGCATGCGGCAATGAATCCTGCAATTACAAAAATGTTTGCCTTGCAGTTTCTCGCTTATGAAACGGTGTTCAATTTATCAGATAAACTTCATCAGGTTCACACTTTCTCATATATAACATTAAAAAAAAGGTTTTTCTTTTATACAGAATTTAATCCTTAATATATTTTCTAAATTAATGGATAATCAGTAATAGGTCTAATTTAATTCATGAAGTAACACATGAAGCAACTTTCGAAAATTATATATATAAATAAAGCAAGTTTCGAGTTCTATTTAATTTATTTAGATGTAAGACTCTGAATTAAAAATAAAATTTCCTAGCATTTCAAGGGTACCTCAAGGAGATAAATTGATGATAATGCTTGAGTAATCCATTAAAAACAAGGGTAAAATTAACCAACCTAGAGCTTTCTCGAGGACCTGTCCAAACGTCTCGTAAATATTTGTTTTGTTTTTTATCACATTCTTTTAATATTATGTTATGAAAAAAAGAGCAAGATTTAAAATTGGAAGCAATTAATTAAGCCACTAAGAAACAATAGTAGTAATTAATTTTCAGGAACTTACATGAATAACATCAACTTTCACACCATCGATCCCAGCAGATTCGAGATGAGAGTGGAGTCCCTCGTACATCTTGTAGGCCAGCTCTGGCTGGACCAGTCCTACTCCATTGTTGACGATCTTATCCACCGCTAGATCTTCCATCGTCATCTGCAGACTCGGCGACAACTTAGGACTAATGACCCTAGACTCCGGCATGTTCCCACCGACAGCGGGTCTAACCCCACCCCAGTATCCACAAACAGCATGCCAAATATACACGTGCTCTATTGTCCCAAACTCCTCTTTAAGGTCTCTAATAAACGCGCTCATGCCCCTGCCAGAGGGCACCTTAGGACTCTCATAGTCCCTAAACTTGTAATTCTCTTCAAATTTTACTAATCTACATGGCATTTGCTCTCCGGCAGCCGTGCGATTCATGCCTTCTTGCTCACTAATGGGATCGTCGTCATGGCATATTGACTGCCACCCATCATCAATAAGGACCATACCTGGAGGGCACCCACCCTCCACGAGGCCCTTAACACCCTCCCGTACACCTTTGGGGTGTACGGTAAGATAAAATGCATCCCAGGTGCACCAACCAAATTTATCTACAATACCTGGTGGGGTTTTCTCTTCGAGAAGCCTAAAAGTGCCCAAATGGACTCTAATCACCTTCATGGCTTCCTTAACAAGACTATATGGATCATCGCCAACATGCATGTACAAGCAACTCCTGAAGCTGGACCCACACACTTGCGAGGACCCACTTTCCACACAAATGTCGACGTTGTCGTTAACCCCAGGCTGAAGAGAAGCCCTGAAAGGCCCTTCAAGGAGTGGAAGTAGCAGGACATAGGGGCGTCCCAGGTCATTTCTGTCCAAGATCATAATCTGTGTCTCGTGCTCCACATCCTTCCCACTATTGCCAATCCAGTGGGTTGTCCACCAGACCTTGAACCTGAATATACTCATGAATCTTATGCCACTGAGCTTGCCAATGGGAACAACATGATGGCTTTTGGGTTCATGAGCATCAAACCCCACAAAGCAGCCGACCAGGTTCTTGGTCTTGTTTGAAGAAAGAAATGGTGATGGTGTGGCTATAATGTTAGTAGGGACTTCAGTGAGAACTGGATGGCCATTAGCAAGAAAGTTTTTTCCTTCTAGAGTTATTGACAATGGTTGTTCACCATCCACCAGCCCCATAACATCCAGGGCATTCTTGCTTAAGCTGGGAGCCATTTGAAAGAAGCTAGGAAGTTTAGTTAGAAAAGATATGGAGAGTGAGACTTAATTTGCGGTTTGTGTGTTGCCGTGTTGGCTAGTGGAGGGAGGGAGTGCTTCTTTCTAGCTGTGTTTGTATTTGCTGGTTATCTGAGCGGCCATTGAGAGGTGCTATATATATAGTAATTAGAGCTTGCATGCAATGGACGAATCCAGAATCAGTTGCTTGAAAGGGCCAAAATGCAACACTTTTTTATTTTAGGTGACCAAATTGAACTTATTTGCTTTGTAAATGAGAACAAAGCACAAGTCGAAATGAATTAAAGTAGTAAAAAACAAATTGAATAATTCCTCACTCAAAAATAAAGAACATATTAATGATTATTTTTTAAAATGTTTTTTTAATATATTAAAATAATATTTTTTATTTTAAAATTAACACATTAAAACAATATGAAAACACAAAAATATATTAACCTTAAAAAAATAAAATAAAAATTCAAAAATAACTTTGGAAAACAAAATCAAACATGCACTTCAACTGGTGGGTCCCAAATGGAGATTGCTTTCGATGCCCTTAAATCCGCCTAAACTCATGGCCCTGTGCTAGACTCCTCTTCTTTACCTTTAATTCATCAGTTCTTTCTCAAATATTCCATTTCTATCCTGTGTTTCTGACGTGGATGAGTTCTTTATTAATTTTCTCATTTTCATGCACCGTTGACACGTCATAATTAGTAATACTAGCAGGTTTACGAGAAGGTTCCAAAGATTTCTTTACAAGACAGGCACTAATCTCTCAACCTACCAATAAGCACAGGAACACTCATTCACTTGGAGACGTGTGCTTGGTTTGTTTTCAAAGTATAACTTTATTAAAGCATGGATTATATTTTATTAAAAACAAAAAAATACATATTTTGTTTTTGTTTCATAAAAAAATAATCAAACATATCTCATTAGAGCTATATCCCAATGACACCCTAAAATTTAATAACCTTATTTTCGGAAATTTATTTTGATTATATAAAAAATAATAAAAATATATATTTACAAGAAAGACAACAAATAAAATTCTCCACAAAAAATATATTTTTTATTGAAATTATCATTTCTTATTCATGTATTGTTTTTTTGTTTTGACAACAAAAATAATTTTTTTTATTAGCAACAAAATTCACTAAATAAAAAGCAACGGCAAAAAAAAGTCTGAAAAAACTATAATAATTTGAGTTTAAAAAATGTATATTTTATTTTATGAGGAGCATTTTTTTTTAAGCAAAAACTATAATGATCATTAAAGCATGCTTCAATTAAAAAAAAACTAAAAATTCATGAATCAATTATCTCTCCACAATTATATAAAAAAATATAAGAATAATAAATTTCCAAACAATTATATAAAAATTTACAATAAAAAATTAAGAAAAGATATAGTTTATTCTAATCTAATATTAATGAGAAAATAATTTAAATATTTTTCATATTAAACTAATATATAATTATCCATAAAGCAATCAATATCATAAAAAATTCATAATCTTCATAAAAAAATGGCATAATTCTTTATTGACAATAAGTTTTTTTTGAATAAAAGGCAGTGATAATTAAAGTAAAGGTTTGTTAAGATTTCAACCATTTGAAATAAGTAGGGAAAATGTATCTCTCCGCATAAACTTCATTTCATCGTTAATGCATCTCTTTATTATTTTAATAAAAACATGTTTTTTAATAATAAGTATTGTTTTTTAAATAAAAATCTTATTTTCATTGAATATTCATTAGTAATTTTTTATTTTTATCTTTCATATTAGATAAAATAATTGAAACACTTTAAACTAGTGATATTAAGTAAATATCGTGCTTTTGAAGCACAACATAATTAAATTTTAATCTTTTGCCTCGATTGGTTAGATCTTGTTGTATTAACTGATCAATCGTTTCATATAAAAATCATAATTCTATAATTTTTTTTCAAATATGTTTTATTAGTCAAAATTATCTTTGTTCAACTTGACTTGTAAACTAAAAAATAGATTCCAATTAAAATTTCAAAAAGTTATTCTTCACATGGTAGTTAGTAATTTTAAACAGTCAGATATGAGTTTATCTTAGCTAAATAAGGATTTTTTTCAAAATAGATTACGTGGATAACATAACATATATATTTATAAATATATGGAACATGCACGTCTAAGCCCAAAAAGAGATCTGATCGCATCAAACCAAAATAACAACTTAAAATATGTATAACTTTTAATTCGATTGTTGGATCACACTCAAATTTTTACAAGAGATTTCAAAAGTTGTTTTCCCTATAATTACCACTGTGAAAGCAATGTGGATAATCATATATTTAGATATCAAAAATCTTACCACGACCTTCTATTTTAATAGTTTTGAGATATTTCTTGTTATTTTCGGAACTGGTTAACCAATTTCATTGACTATTATGAGCTGATTGACCAATTGAGCAAAAAGTAGCATATAAAAGCGTAACATAGTCAAATTATATTATTTCACCAAAACTTTTTGCTTCTACGTCAATTCGTGATTTTTTTTTAATTTTATGTATTAATTTCCCAATTCATCCCTAGTATATACAACAATGAATTTGTAAAATTCAATGAATATTTATTCTTAATTTTTATCCTTTTCAAGTATTAAAAAATCAGATCGACTACACACTGTTTATTTTTGCGTTTTAAAAGTGTTTTTAAAATTTTTTTATTTTTTTTATTTTTTTCTTTACTTTAAATTAATATTTTTTTAATATTTTTTGATAATTTTGATGTATTGATATTAAAAATTATTTAAAAAAATAAAAAATATTATTTTAATATATTTTAAAATAAATACATTTTAAAAAATAATCATAACTGTACTTTAAAACTCATGTGAACGAATTTTGAATGCTCGCAAGCTAGTGAACCAGGTGGTTGGGCTGGTGCTGACAAGTCGCACCATCAAGACAACAAGTAAATAATTTGATTTTTTTTTAATTTTCTCAATCACAAGGCCTAGTGTCTCCCATGACCATAGATGCAAGCAACCGTTAACTCTCTATTTGTTTTTATATTACTATTATTATTATTATTAATTAACAAAATATTAAAGGATATGATTAAATTAATGTAACAATATTTTTAAAATATTATTTATTAAAATAGTATTTTTTTTTTTTTTGAAATTTCACACTTTAATAGCTTAATCTGCTTCCTTTTCATTTGTTTTTTTCCTATTCTTTTCTTTAATATTAATTTATTTTGTAATTGTGCTTTGTAAGTTTTTTGTATGTTGGGTTATATATTGGTCTAATATATTTAATTTTTTTTTTCAATTTTAATATTTAATATTAAATATGTTTGAAATGATGTTTTATTATTTCTGAATTTACTTTCTATCAATTTATTTTGATTTCATTATCAGGTCGTAAACTTAACAGGTTAACCTAGATTGATCCAGGTCGTTTTTTTTTACTTTTTTTTTCAAAATGATTTATTTTTTGATTTTATTATTTAATATTAGATTATTTAAAAATTAAATTTTATAATTTTTTTATTTATTTATAGAGTTATGTTACTAGATGATTAGATGTGCTTTGGCCATAATCTAAATGGTTCTATGTTGTTGTGCAGCCAATAATGATAATTACAAGCTACAAGTGAGGGATTGGATCATAGAAGGTCAAGATAGCCTAACTGATCCAGGTGAAAGTATGATAGATAAAGGTATTGCTATTAATATCCTGTTATTCTTGTTTCTGTGTATTCTCTTCTTTATGATTCGATCGAACTCATTCTAGGACAGTTTATACAGCAGTTTATCAATACATTTGGTAAGTACTATTCTTTACCAACATAAATTAGTTTGCCCTTTTGGAAAGCAAAAAAATGAAACTGCAAAGTTAGATGGATATGGCGGCTCTCCAATTGCAGACTTTGGGCAGATTCAGGCTTGGTATATACCTTTCCAATATCTCACGGGCTTCTTTATCTATTTATTTCCTTGCTTGTCTTTCTTGGATGAAGAAAGCTGTTAGCTCAAATGATCAAGTAGTTCATTTTGGGGATGTGTCTGTGCCAGATGTCCCTGTTCTGGATTTATGGGACTGTGATCAAAGCTTCCATAAAGTTTGGGAGGCTGGGGAAACCGTCCACAAATCTGCCTTCTACACATTCTAGCTTTCCTTGCTTCGGAACTGCTCCAACATGTGAAGTGCATCCCGACCCAGTACTACTTAGAACAGTTTTGAGTTTTGCCTTTCCAGGTAGAAAACATATCAGTTCTTGTGTTCATGTGCCAATTTGCTCTTAGTTGTGCTTGCAGTGGTCATTCTGTCATATAAGTTCTTAACACTCCGTATGTCATCTGAATTTACTGTGATTGATTGTGAACTTATTTATCTTCTGTAACTTTTTTCTTCTTACAGGGCTAGAGTATAAGTTGCATAGTTCTACTGCAAGGTATTTGTCTTCTTTGTCGATGTATATGATTCTTCAAACCCAAGAAAATGCTGGGCTTTCCCTGAGTTAGCAATTAGTATGCAAAGTAACCCCTAATAAAATCAGTGGAAAAAAGTGAACTAAAGTTGGCTGATCGAGACGCTGATAACAAGTGTATGATGGCTTTAGCCAATCCCTCTGCATCCAAAAAAATAAACTTCTGTTATTTGAAGCTTGGTATTTGGCTTCTTTTTTTCTTTTGCCTTGTTTGGTTCATAATGACTTTCCAGGTCTTATTATTTTCTTGATTCATAATCCATACATCCTATATATAGATGCTTAATGCATCCACCAACCAAGTAAATTCCTGCTGAGAGTCAAATCCCCATTTTACATTTCCTACTAATGCACATTATAGCACATACCGTAACACCATAGTGTATATGAGCTTCCAATATGGTCTCTGGCATTAAACTTCAAATTCTGACAACGTACCAGAGAATTCTTCCAATAAGAAATCCCATCATGGTCTTGCAGGGCCGGAAGGTCATCTCAATAGAACCTGTCATACTTCCTCCCAGCAACATCAGAGATTAATTGCAATCAGGTCAGCTTGCCTTGTTGAATTAGCACAAGTAATTAAAACAGTGACATCGTTTATGTAGATTGGTTGTGAAAGCTTCATTTTTTCTTGCTTGCTGTTTTAGATAAGATTTGTTTGTTGTTTGATTTGATCCAGACCGTTGAACAAATTATTTGATTCTGATAATCTAGAATTTCAGCCAAAACTGTCCCTTTTCTTTTCTTCTGTTTTCTTTTTAATAAGATTCAGTTTCTCTGAGCATATCTTCCTAGGAGAGAATTTTTTTTCTTTTTAATGTTCATGAGAATGATGTTTGATAAGATGACAGAATAAAAGATTCAGGAGACCTGTGGAACCAGATATACTATTAGCATACTAAACAGCTGAGAATCTACAGAATAAATAATTTGCCATCATTTTTTATTCTACTTACCAAATTATTTTTTTCAGTTCTATTGTTCTGAAATAATTACCATGTATTTCTTGAAACTTCTTTTATTAAGGCTTTGTCAAGTAAAGTAGATGTTTTCCACAGAGTTGCTTCTGATGACTTGCCTATGAAAATTAAACAACATTTTCATACAGACTATAAGGCCTTACTATAACGTAATAGGTCTACATGTCCACCGTAGAAATTTTCTATCGCTCTGAGAGCTTGCAGCATAAAACTTGAGCAGTAGAGAAGTATGGCTATGGCGGCATGATCTAGACTTTTGTTGATGGGCTTTCATCTACTGGCCTGGTTTCAGAACCTTCTTTTCTACCTCTTTCACGTCTGCTGTTATCTGCAAACTTTAAGCTTGATAGATGCAGGCCTTTCTCCTTCTCCTCTGAAGTCCATTCGGACAAGTAGTAGTCTTCCTCTGTAGCGATCTTTGTAGATGATGGACCACAAAACATTCCACCCCATTGTGGGAAGTATATAAGACAAATTGGAAGAGTGCAGCATATAATCATGACACCCATGAGCATTATCCCTCTGTCTTTTGAGTATTTGGATCCTCTGAAGAAAAGTACTTGAGTTAGAACTGCACCCACGTTTCCACCACCTCCAGTCATACCAGATATCAGCCCCAATGACCTGAAAATAAGAAATATGAATGGAGTCAGGAAAAGAATTCTTAGAAAAAATATGCATTTTGTGTCATTAACCTCTACAAGCAGATCCAAGGATGTTGCTAGTTGTGATGGAATTTCATTAATCATAATGGTATTGTTAGATATGTCAGCCAAAGTTTACTCTCCTGTCTAGTTCCATACCGAAGGAATATACAAGATGAGCATCTGTCAAAAAACTTTTGTGAAATTTATACTGAATCAATTCTAAGCTTGGCCGAGAAAAAAACTTTTTGCTCTTATTTAGTTAACTTTAATTGCAATCAGAAAACTCTGAAATCCTAACCAAAAACTTCTGTTGTTTTCTTGAGCTGCAGATAATATCGGTGTTAACACATATGGGAGAAATCTTACCTTCGTGAGACAAAAGGCACCACCCCAAATGTTAGTCCACATGCTGCTTGGCAGAATAAAGAGAACACGATCATCACCACAATGGACGCGCCTAAAGATCCAACTCGCCCAAGTATGATGCAGAAAACACCTCCCAAGGTCTGCACTACCCACAAAGCCCACAACCTCCCCCTCATTCCGAACCTCTTCCCTACTGCATCTGAGAGCATTCCACCACCTGGTCGAGAAACAATGTTTGCTAGACCAAAGCTTGCTGCAATCATTCCTGCTGTATGGAGTTTGAGGTCAAATCTGTCATAGAAGTATTCTGCGACAATGTTGTCTATTGTCAGCTCTACCCCAAAACAATACCCATAACTGAGCGCCAGGATCCAC
>Ga0307512_10003498_pt1 | contig 18160 bp, 16 predicted proteins | sample 14_EM_MG_FD_200267 | JGI IMG/M metagenome (GOLD analysis project Ga0307512, IMG submission 200267) | Populus trichocarpa ectomycorrhiza microbial communities from riparian zone in the Pacific Northwest, United States - 14_EM | ecosystem: Host-associated > Plants > Roots > Unclassified | place...
ATGGTCCGATCAGCTGCTCGTCATTCTCTCATTTATCCTCCACTTGGTGTCTGGACCGTCAAAATGAACCTCGGGTGGGAGGACTATTTGAATCTCAGGGCTTACCGCCGTCGGTGCGGACTCAAGTTGTTCGAACTTCTCGCAGTGGGGAGGGTGGTGGAGAATATGGGCACCGAGTGGATCTGGTACGACACAAAATGCGGGGTGTGTCCCTTTATATACGAGTGGGCCGTGCTGATATATAGCGAGTACGGCATCCTGAAATACCCAGCAGAGTGGTGGATGACATATTGGGGGAAGGCCATCACTCTTGCCGGGGAGACTCCCTGTGAGGAAGAGGTGCTCAACAGGGAAGGCATCTGGGACCGCGTCTCGCAGGAACTCAAACTGAAGTGCCCCACGTGTTATGAGGCGGTTCAGAAGGAGTATCCCCGTTTCAGGGATGAACTTTCAAGTAAGGTCACCAAGATCATCAACAATGTGCGTATCCTACTTGTTGACCGATATATCTGCCGAAGGGTTGACTCTGCATCCAACAGGTCAAGCTACAGATTAAGCTGTGGCCGTGATATTCGTCGTTTGTTTTTTGCTCTGCCATGGTTGGACCGTCCATTCTCTCGTGCTTGATTTCGCCTTCACACCGGCTTTCTAGTCTATCTCTGCACCATTGTAGTATCAGAATATCCCCATTGTATTCTTATATCGTGACCACCGTTACCTGTAGTCCTGTTTCTCTTGTGTGATTCGCGCGTACCAGGTAGAAAGGGGTCAATGAAGGAATTGATGCCGAAGAAGTTCGAGGCACCGCATCCGAGTCGGATTCCGCCACCGCTGCTGCACTCCCACCTGACTCCCACTGATCGCACCAGTAACCTCTTGTAAAATCTCAGAGAGGTGAGATCTCACCTCTCACCGTCAGCCGCGTTTGGGCAGCCGTCGTTTACTTCGTATCATCTAGTCATCCATTTCAATCTACTGACCTTTGCTCAGACCGATGCATAGTACACAGATTCTCTGTATGCCCTATACCCGTGGTGGTTTCGAACGTGTGCCAGGGGATGTGTTGAGGATACCCCGCGAATTTCGCGTCGCTTCTGGTCGCATTGCGCCTCATCGGGTAGTACTTCAGCAGCTCAGCCACATCCTAGTATCCTCTTCCACTCAGGAGATCCATCTCTTGACACCTCTAAACTAAAGCTACAGTTCTGATTCACCCTAAGCTCCATTGCGCGCGATGATACTCCTTCTCCACTTCTCCCTCGCTGTCGTGGTTTCATTTACCACACTACACCCGTTGTTGACCAGTTGCATGGTGTTCACCCCTTGGCTACAAATACCCTTCAGGGCGCGCATCTTACCTGGTTCACTAACCCCACCATCAATGCGCTCAAGCAGCCAGAGGCGAAGAAAGACCTTGTACACGGGGATGCAAATGCATTCAACATCTGCTCCGTCGCTTCGAAGCGAAGGTTCATGCTTTTCGGGCATGTAACTTTCCTGGGTTGTTACGGAGATAATCCTGAGGACGATGCTGTTGGACGGCGTCCGCTTGAGTGCCCTTCCCGGGGTCGGGGCGAAGAACGGGCCATAAACCGGGTCGTGTCCTGACCCATGGGTCAAGCACGGGGCCGGATTGTATTATGCGTTCCAGGGCGGACCCATAGGAGGTGATTCCGTCTCTGACGCCCCCTCCAAGTTTCCCTTGAGTAGAGAGAGTTATCTCGGGTGAGTAACAGAAGGTCGCACGCACTGCTCTTTCGACAGTGCATTCGCCTCCCCCGCTACTCACGGTCTCGCTCGCTCTTCGTCTCACCCACTCACTATTTTCGTAGTAAACGAAGTCCCAACGCTGGTATACTTCACTAACGTCACATCCAGTATCTAGTCAGGATGTGGAACGTTGGGAGAATCGCGCGGTCCCACCCACATATCCAGCCGCATCACCCGGTCGGAAACCTCTTCGGGCTTTCGTCCAGCGTCTTATCACTTCGGGAGATTCGTTATCCGTGCCTCTGCCGCCCAGATTAGATCTTGCACGCTCATAATTGGATGAGCTGTAGCTACCACATGGCGTTACGTAAAAATTGTAAGTTTCGTCTCTTTCCACGCATCGTGTCACAGGACTAACCTTCTACCCAGGCCATCACCAACTTCACGGATTGTGGTGAATGCAAGGAAAATTTCTGGGTTACATTGAGCATCGGAAGACCCAAACGTTCGTTTATCGCACACTCCTGATTCAATTCTGTCTGGTAGTTGTTGCCCCAACGCCCAGGAACCCTCCTCGCGGTTTTTCATTATAAATCACTTAGGTTCAACGCCACGATAAACACGCACACATGACCATTCTTCACGAGGTGTAACGCGTAGACCTGTCTCTCCCGGAAGGGGTTTGGTCTGGCTTCCACCCGTTTACCTTGCAAGTATTGCTCCGTTCACAGTAACTACTAACTAGTTTCGTCTCACGCTACAACTCCGTACCTCTAGGGGATCGAAAAACAGTTAATTAGCGGGGATTACCATGCTGACGGTCATGCGGACCGCGCATGTAAGTTTTTGCTTATGAACTATTGTTGAGTTTGTAGTCTTTAATCGATCTCCACTCATACTCATACAGCACCTCCAGACTCGCCTATGGCTTAAATGTCACGAAACACACGGGAGTCGTGATCCTGGTTACCAGGATTTCCCCGCCCCGTGGCGTCTTATAGGGCATTCTACAGGTCCCAACTATTGGTAATGATTCCCGCTTGGGAAAAGGATGCGATCTTTCCTGACGGCCCGACAAAACGCACCGTAATTTCGAGCCCGCCGTTTTGTATTCCGAATGCTAGCCGATATTTTCAGAATGTTTCTTGAACTCGTTTGGGAGTGCCTTTTTGAACCTCCTATGAAATCTGACAATTTGATGATCGACCCCGGAAAATACAACTCCGGCCAATGAGGGTTATACGATCGCTCCCCAATCGCTAACGTCGTGGATTCCCACCAAGGGAACTCGCGTAGACGTCTATCACCTATCTGCCTCCGCAAAGTCATCAGCTGCAGCTCAAAAAATGTATTCCACCATGTCTGGGAACGAATCAACGCGTTGGGCGTTCGATAGCCGACTCGCGACGTGTGTTTGCCTTTGGCGACTCATACTCCCGAATTATCGGGCGGATTGGAATGGGCGGGTTACCACGCCCCCCTGAGCATAATATATAAAGGTCAGCGTTCTTCATCTGCCCTTCGACTCTTGCATATCGCGAGCAATTGCGATACAACCCCCACCCTCATTTTTATAGTCCTCATTTATTGTTTTTCGCCTGACATGTTTCTTCGCCTCCCTGTCGCTCTCATTATCCTCCTCTCCCTTGTTACCGCCGCATTTGCCAGCCCTACCAAATCCAGCGGCCGTAAGTGCGGTAACGAACCCACCCCCGAAGAGATCCATGCGAAGGAAAGCAAGTTTGCGAACGCTCTCTTCAAAATCAATAATTCTACAAGGGTCGCAGACAACTTTTCCAGTTACACAATCCCAGTTAAGTTCCATGTGATCTATTCCGGAATGGGGCCTGGGCAAGGTTACGTTTCGTGAGTTGTTCCTTTCGTGGCAGGGTTGATAGTCCTTCGCAACCTCGGTTTTCATCCTTATACGCGCCGTGTTCCAGGGATAAGCAGATCCAGGACCAAATTGGGGTCTTAAATCAGGACTTCACCAACACTGGTCTCAAGTTCAATGTCGTCAGCACTACCAGGACCTTGAATGCCGAGTGGTTCGAGGCGGCTGCCCCAGGTACCCCCGAACAGACAGCAATGAAGACACAACTCCATAGCGGCGGTCCCGACGTTCTCAACCTCTACTCCGTCTCTTTCAACAAAAGTGGTCTGCTCGGCTACTCTGAATACCCTGTTAATTACCACGACGACCCCACAAATGACGGCGTCGTCATTCGTTACTCTACTCTCCCCGGCGGTACCTATACCCCGTTCAATCTGGGTCGTACCGCGACACACGAGGTCGGCCACTGGGTTGGACTCTACCACACTTTCGAGGGCGGGTGCACTGGCCAGGGTGACTACGTTTCCGATACTGCTGCCGAGGCGTCACCCGCCTATGGTTGTCCCTCCAAACGCGACACTTGTACATCTATGCCTGGTTTTGATCGTAAATTTGATCCTCCCTTGACCTGATATCATCCACGATGCTGATTCTTCGCCTAGCCATCCACAACTTCATGGACTACACCGATGACTCTTGCATGAACAACTTCACTGGGGCACAGGTCGTTCGTCTCAGAAACCAAATTAATACTTACCGTGGTATACCCCTCTAAACGCACGTATTGTAATGTTCGCGTTCAACAACGAACGCGTATGATGCTAATTTAATATTTATCCTAATCAACACTCCATTCCGGCAGACCTCGAGTCTTTTCCAAACCGTGGGCATCAGGAAAACAAGCCGAGCCCTCTCTTTCCAAGGTCACTGGTAAACATGTTCAATTACGCGTCCATCAATCGTCCGTAAATAACACTACAAAACCAAGACAGGAACAATAGGTCTGTATCCGACGGCTATTACACTACTTTGCGTTTGGTCCTTTGTTCGAAAATCTCCACATCGATAGTGTTCGTACTCAAAAACCTCCAAATGTAGACATGCTTCGTCTGGCCATAACGACGCAGACGGCCGATGGCTTGCGTCTCGCAAGCGTCATAAATCTCCTGAGATGTGGCGAGGAGGGGAGATAAGAAGATGGCGTGGTTTGCGACGGTCAGGTTGGCACCGCTGGCGCTCTCATCCATCACGTTGAGAAGGAGGACGCGAGCATCGTCCCCGTCCTGGTATGCCTGAAGGGTCTTGGATCTCGTTGCAGAAGATCCTTCGATCTCGAGATAATTGATTTTGTGCGCCTTCAACGCGGCTCCGACCTTCTTCATCAAGTCCGGAAACTGGACGAAGATCAAGATTCGTTCATCAGCCGGAATCTCTTTCCTGTTTTTGGTCAGTATGAGAAAGAAGATAGGGGTTGAGATGACGTACTTGATCAGTTCGACGACCTTCTCCAGTTTCAAACCGTAGTGCTTTCCACGACCGTCCCTGACTTCGTCGTCAACCCCAAGGGTTTCTCCTTTAACGACGTTCAGCACCCTCGCAGCAGCAGAGCACTTCCCGGAACTAGCGTACACACATTCCTCCTTCTCCGCAGCGGCCATAACGCAGGTTTCGCATCCTGTGTGGCCACATGAGGAGAGGACAGCAAGCTCGCTGATGGGAACCTTGTCGCGGCCGCAAGATGGGCAAGGGAGCTCGGGTGGATTCTCGTTCTGCTTCTGGAGATCACGGACGACGGTGAAATATCGTAGGGACCGAACCCGGCCGACCAACTCCTTCACGACCTTCCTGATCTCATGAGTCTCCTCCCGATGAGCCCAGACCTTCGCCTTATCATCATTGGTCAAATGGGGGTCATTCCCACTCTTCTTTCCCTTGGCGCTGGTGGATTTCTCCTGAGCCTTTGAACCACCTTTCGAAGCGATTCCAGCCTCGTCGAACAACTTGAGGACAAGCTCCGAAGCTTCCTCGTCGCCCAAGCCCTCCTGATAGGTATGACGGATGAACTCGCGGAAGAGGGACTCCTCGGACGTTTTGGGAGTCTTCTTCTCCGTTACGAGTGCCTTTTGGAGTTTGGTTTTCAGGTCGTTTCGACACTCCTCTAGCTGTTTCTTGCGTTCCTTGACGATAACCTCGCACGCCTTCATAGCGTTCTCCTTGTCCTTCTGATCGAGGTCAAAGTGGGAGCAGCGTTTCAGGAGGGCTTCCTCGGCGGTTCTTGATAACGTATCAATATCAAGTACAGAACCGGAAATTGAACACACTTACTTGCTCTCACCCAATGACTGTGCCAGCCGTTTCTCTCGGTCGCTCTCCGTCTTCTTGCTCCGCTTAATGGTCATGTCCAATGCACGAAGGTGGTGCTCGAGCTCCAAGTAGATGGCTCGCTCAGCTGCAGGGAGGACGATCTTCTTGATGGTCTCGCTACACGGGATCTCGTCGATCTCAGCGACGTTCTACCGAAGTGATCAGAAGGTATGTCACAAAGGATGAGATTGGTATACACACCTGACGAACGAATCTATCCAAGAAGACTTGTCCCAGTGCATGACGATGGGCGTGCCATTCAAGAGTGTGGACTTCACGGAATGAGTGGAACTTCTCAGCACCTAGTATACGCGTAAGTACCCGTTAGTAATAGAAAGGAGATGAAGGAAATGTACTGGTTTGTTCCCTGAGACGCTTCTTGACGCGGTCAGATTTTCCTTCACCATCATCATCCACTCCCAAATGGACGTTCATGAAAGCAGCGATGGTCTTGAGAGCGGAGAAATCATGAATGGGAGGGGTTCCAGAAAGAACCCAGTGCCTGTCTGCGGTCAAACGTGCAATCAAAGGGAGTTGTGGAGTATCCTCGAGATACGTGTACTCGTCAATGACTTTCCTCGCCCAGTGGAAGATCTCGAGAGGGGGTGCTCGTAATTGTTCCCAGTCTTTTCGAACCTCAGAAGTCTTCAGTTTCCAAGGGTCAAAATCGGCCCTGAGTTTCTTCTTAGGCTTCTCCTCGTCATTGTCAGTCTTACGCTTCTTGGATTTCTTGGTTGGGGCACCGCTGTCCACGTTCATAGCGTCGTCCTCGGAGGTGGCGGCGGAAGAACTGGGCTTGGAGGAGTTGGACTTGGATGCTGTCTTCTTCGGAGGCTTGAACTTGGCGGCGGGAGCCTTCCCTTTCGCTTTCGACTTCTTAGGAGGGGAATCTTCCTCGCTATCCTCGATAGCCGCATCATCTTCTGAGTGGGCCGCGTCGGACATATCAACGTCGGAGTTCCCGTCAGCGTCTGACTCGACAATGAAATCCTCGTCGTCAGACTTCCGAGGTCTCTTCAACGGGCGCTTAGCTGATTTTGCAGCAGCTGATCGCTTCGATGGGGCAGGCTCGTCATCGTCAGAATCGTCGGAGATGACCACCTTCTTCATTGCTGCCTTACGTTTGCGTGGACCAGGGTCCGAGTCGCCGTCGTGGGCTGGACTAGAACTTCGTGCGGAGGTGGTCTCTGGTTCGCTTGCTGCCAGAGATTTAGGCTTCTCGATAACAACGCCAATGAACTTATCTTGCAACTTCTTGAGGGACTTTTTGGCCGGCTTCTCCGAATCGGAAACCTTGAGGGTAGAGAGGGGCTTAGTAACTTCTTCGATCGCCTCTTCTTTCTCTGCAGCCTCGCGGTAATTCTTTCCCTTCAGCCGTTTCTTCTGAATGAAGACGGCTTGAGCAGCTTCTTGCTCTGAGAGATAAAATTAGTAGGGATCACTGTCGGGACAGAAGCGTCCACAAACCTCTTCTTCTCGCCGCCTCTATCTCTTTCAGAGCGGCAGCCGCACCCTTGGTCCTCAATCGCTCCACCTGTTTCTTCAGCCCCTCCCCAATCTTATCCAAACACGTTTCCATGTATCGACCCGCGGTCTTTGGCAAATCACCGGCTGTGGACAACGTGCTGAGACTATCCATGTACGCCTCAGACTTGAGAAGATTCGAAGCGATAATGACCATGTCGGCTTCGGTAATGGCCTCGACCGTCTGCTTGTTCCAGTCGGCCATGGTACTGACGATAATGGTCTTGAAGGTGGAGGCACCTGTGAACTTCTTAACTTCGGAGCCCCACTGTCTGGTAAGGTGCGGTGGGACGATGATGAGCGTTGCCTTCGTCATCACTTTACCGAAGATCTCTTCTCGTTTGGCGACCTCCTTCCCGATCATCTTCTGTGTGCAGTCGATGAGAGCGAGGGTAATCGCGGTCTTTCCGTATCCGACCTGGTCAGCCAAGACCCCGCCACGGACAATGACATCCCGCTGTACACGACCCTCAGCACGCCAGCTTAGCGAAGAGATGATTGCTTCTGAGATTTCTTCTTCTGTGAACGGTTCGACGTCTGGGTTCTCTTGTTTGATCATCCACTCGAGAGATCTTAGTTGCTCCACTCGAAGGGGAAGCTTGAAGTGTGGGGGTTGCGCGTGCTGTTTATCCTTCTTGTTGCTGAGGAGGGTAAACTTGGGGAGATGAATTTGTGCGGCAGGAGAGAACTCAGTATTGAGGCGCCATGACAGAGTGGGAGCCTTTTGGATGCGGCCATTGCCCTCGATATTCGGAAGACGAGAGAGAGCACGATGCAGTAGGGAGGGGATATTGATTCCAATCCTGAGTGTTCCGATGCCGTGAGCTTGGTCGAACTTGAGCTGGGTCACGAATGGTGCTGGTCTACGCTTGAGCCTTCGTTCGTACTCTCCGGCCTCCATGGAGTCTTCAATAGCCACGATCTTGTTTTTCGAGTTCTTGATCCAGGCGAGTGTCGGCGGCGTTGGAGCGCACCTCTCGCAGCGGTCCTGGGCAGTGCTTTCGACGTGAGACTCGACCTGTTGCCAGTCTGCAAAGTGTCCCTCAACACTTCGAACCCGTTCAATCAACCATGAGATTGCCTTGTAGGTTGCACGTTCATGGGTTTTATCGACCTCTACCCAAGATCCCCGCGGCCATTCCGGTCCAGCTTGGTCCTCAAGAGGGATGCGACAGACTAAAACGGCACCCGCATGTTCACATCCTGCGAGGGAACCGTCGATGGTAAAGTTCTCGGACGGGACAGAAAAAGTGGCATTCTCCTCATGAGATGGCTAGAAAAATCATATTTCAGTACCGGGGAAATTCTTCGAAGAATTGGACAAACCTGTAGGGCCACCTCTTTCGACTTGGACCATACAGACGACACATGAGCACCAACTTTCGAGTGCTTTCCATCCACAGCAGTGATTTGTCGCCACTTGGGATCGAGGGCACAGATAATTGGACGCATCTCCCCGAATTCGTAGCGGATCTTGGAAATAGAGAAGACGTAAGGGTCTTCTGTGGGGTCCGCGCACCGAAGAGGATCGAGGAAAAAGTATAATGGAGGAAGATCGATCTCATCCGTTGTTGGTTCCTTTTTGTGCAATCCACTGTTCGCCGTCCCACATCGGTCGAAGAGGTCATAAAGGCCAGCAATGTCTCGTTCCAGCACAGAAGCCTCGGAGTCCTCGTCAACGGAGATCCGCAACTGTGAATAGACGCGTCTCTCCTTAAATTCATCGGCCTGGAGTCCAAGCTTCGACTCCCAGGATGGAACAAGAGTTGGGCGAGTCTCCTCATCTTCACTCTCCACACCAGCGATCGTGAGCTTGAGATCGGTCCTATGAGGGAGCGCAAACTCCCATTGTCCTTCCAGTAGTCCGGCACCAGGCTTCGCAACACCAGAGGTATCCCTCTTGCAGATCAACCGGGCAACCGCGGTACTTTCCAAGACCTTCCGAAGGTCAGAATTCGCAGGTTCGCTGTCCTTAGCTCGAGCGAATAACCGCCACTCTGGTTGCTTCGGGTGGAGGGCCAGTTCGAGCGAGCCCATGGGAGACCTGTATACGGCTGACCAGACTTCCTGACGCTTGAGCTCGACAAATCGGAACTCAGAGTTCATCGCCTCAACCACCGCGTCCCTCCATTTCGGCCAAAAAGCTTCCTCCTTGTCATCCTCGACGCTAAGATTCTCCCAAAGTTTATCTAGTTGCGACTTCTTCACACCCGAAAGGGTGAGACACATTGAGAAAGTGGACGTGAAGAACTTTTCGAATTCGGATGGATGAACCCTGGGAGGGACGTCCGTGCCGAACCGGAGTTCCTGGGTATTGTGTTCTGGCCGTCCTCCACACTTCTCGCACGACGTGGAACCGCAATCGACGCATCGTCGGATCACCCTCGTTGTCACGCCTCGTCGACCCTCACATTCGCAGAGGCGAGCACTTCGCTCGGCGAGGGCAAGGAGCTCCGAAAGAGAGCAGTTTGTAGTGGTTGAGAGATCCAATGGCTTCTTCACGAGTTGCTTCTCTCCTTGGATATGAGAGGAGACGTCTTCCGCCTTCGCAGAAGTTGTGTTGTCGACCTCCATGGCATCTTCATCTTCGACCCTGGCACCATCGACGTCAAGCATATCCTTTCCAAGGATAAGGGCCGCCATCATACATGTTCCGACAACGGTTGACGACATGGCGTTTCCAGCGAGGTCTGCGAGATTGTCCTCCGTCTCACGGGTGAGGAGTAGTTCGTCGATCGGTAGCCCTTGAAGTGAAAGTGCTTCTAGACCAACCATAGGACCACCTCGGTTGGTGACGTAGGGGATCATCGAAGGGGTGAGACATGGGCATATCCCGACCTTGTTGGTTCCGGTTGAGCGGTCGACGTTTTGTGACAAGTTCCACACCTGGCTGTGAAACCGGGGAATTAGAAAGGGCCAAGCGAATGCAATATTGGGCATACGTTTTGAAAGAAGGGTCGACTCCTCTGACTGCAGCACGAAGGATCGAGATGTCCATAAGGTCCCAAACACGTTCCACTTGTCCTTGCGCCCAGTCCGCCCAGGCGAAATCCGGCACCTTGCAGAATCCGCCTGAAAAAATTAAATTAGTGATTTGAAATTTGTACAAAGAGCGGCACAAACTTTCATCCCAACTCGTGAAAGGACGTTTGTTCCCCAACTCTTCTTCCACTCGGGCACGTTTATGCCGGGATTCACAACGGTTCCAATCCGTCCGGCCCGTTCTCCTGTCTCCAGCGTTGAAACTTTCGCGTACAAGTTTCTCCCTGGCTTGAGAGACGCGAGGGTCATCCGAAGGAAGCAGGAACGCGTCCAAGGTAGAGGAAGCTGGACGCTTCAGTTTGCCAACGAGGTCTAGCCATTTACCCGGGATCCTAGATTTCTTCTCGTTGACAGCGATAAGATAACCTCGTGTCCGGGTATGAGGGATGTAGTATTGTTTTGTATCAAAGCGTGTGTTCCGAGCGCTGTACCCGATCTTCTCGAATTCCATCACAACCTTATCCCAAGGTGCAGAGCAAACGTTCTCGAGGATAACGATGGGGGGACGATGATTTTTTACCCACCCCAGCATACCGCGGAACGTGCGACCGGACTCTCCGTTCGCAGATATATCTTGCTTCTCATTGTTGAGGTTCGAATAGTCAACGCAAGAAGTTCCAGCCACCAGCATATGGACGTTTCCTGGAACTGGTACTTCAGCGCCATATGCGGTAGTGCTAGAGTAGGGGAAGGAAGGAAAGTAAGTGGACGATAAAGTTTCAAAACGGTAGTGCTCACGCCGTTTGCCGATCTAGCTCACAAACATCTCTGAACAAGATCGGTGGCTGGAAGTTACGCTCGATGTAAGCCTGCTTGAAAGGCTCGATCTCGCAGGAAAAGACGTGTTCGATTCCAAAATTGACCCCGTATTGCGCCTCAATCGATCGGCGAATCAGTTCGAGGGCAAGCAAGGGTGACTCGGTTCCCGAGCACATGGTAGCAACACGGAGGGGTCTACCTTGAAGATGCTTCGCGACCGACTTCATTTCAGGCATACGCGCGACAATATCCGAGAAGATAGCAGCTATGTCATGAATAGGAGGGAGGTCCGATGATTCTGAGCTGATATTCTTCGAAGATGTAGCGGGACGCGTGTCATCATCACTGGAAGACGCGGTTTCGTCCTCCACGAGGGCGGGTTTTGTGTTTTTGCCTTTGGCAAAGGAGAGAATGGAGGTCTGACCCTTCAACACGGTTTTCTTCTCTCGAACCATCGTCGCGACGATTCTGGGTTGAGTCAAGAAGGAGGCGTGGCGTGACTAATCCAGATCCCGTTTCAATTCTAGTGCTGCACGCGACGCGTCGCGCGCTTGATGACGTGAGGGTGCACGTGACATAAACAGTTTTGACCCGGGTCCCGACCCGCAATCCCAATCTGATTCCCGAGGTTGCCTGTATTCGTTGATGCTGATGACTTCACTGCGACAGTGGTTTTCCCAGGATTCTCTTGATTGGATTCATCGAAACTATGTCGTAGATTGGTCTGTTTTCTATCCTCACGCATGGGGACATGATGGTCTGACGCTTGCTAGGGTGTTCGTCTTCGCTTTTTGGCTCACCTCGTATCTAATATCATTCATTCCAATCTTCGAACGTGATATAACACTCAAGGACGAGTCAATCACCCATAAGCATACCCATGAACAGTAATTACATCTTCAATTTTCCTCCGATTGAGACTCACAAGACCAGAATATCTTCAGGAACCAATTGGCTCATCTCCTTGTTCATACCACTCGTTATCGCAACCGCTGTTGGGTTATTCAAGAGATCTGCGATACACCTTCATCATTCTTGGCTGGCAGCACTCGCCGGAAGGTGTGTCTGATCATCTTTTTTGGAATCCCGCTTCATGTCCATTCCATAGCGGTCTCACCCGGCTTGTAACGGAATTCTTGAAGAACAGAGTTGGTTTGTATTCTCGCCACACCACTTCTCGCGTCCATAACCTAATCCTCCTTCAGGGAGACTGCGTCCCGATTTTCTCGCACGGTGCAAATGGGATCACAAACTCAAGGCGTGCACAGGGTAATTTATTCTTCTTAATCTGATAGTACGACTCCGGTTGACTAGCTGACCCACCAGTGCACTTTCCTCCGTGCAAGGTGGTCGCAAGTCTTTTCCTTCGGGACACTCCTCAACCGCCTTTGCTGGTATGACATTTCTTGCGCTATATCTGATTTCCCAGAGCGCAGGATATACTTCCTCGAAGCTCTCCCGGCTTTTCATCACCATATTACCCTTGTTCTATGCGATGTGGGTCGCCATTTCCCGAGTCGAAGACTATGTGGGTATCATAAAGACATGCGCTTGTTTTCAGGAGAGTTTCTGACACTTCGCAGAGACATCACATAGAGGACGTGGTTGTTGGGGGGATGATTGGCCTCGTTTCCTCAGTCGCGTGCTTTGTCACGTACTGGCACAACCCCTTCTCGAAAGCCTCTTCGTCTCCCCGATTCGTGTACGGAAGAATGGACGAGGCGATAGAACGACCCCGACGCGACGAATACGAGCTCGCGCTTGGGAACGAAATGTAATCGAGTCGGAGAAGTAATTTACCGGCGAGAGCTTGAATGTACAACAATGGATATAACGCAGATAACGGACGAACAAAGTCATGAGCGAACAAAAACCCATCGATCACCAACTTTCTGCATTTTCCCCGTCGAGCCCACACTTCTTTCACCGGGGACAGGACTATCCTCTTTCTCCGGACTGGCAGTCTCTCCGTCTGGTTTTTCCTGGCTCTGTGTCTCTCCAACAGCTGCAGCCTCTCCATCACTCCAGTCCATCTCTCCAGCGTTCCAATCTTCCGAACCTTGTGCTTCATTCCATTGACTCTGTGGTTGTCCCACCCCGAAACTACCCATTCCCGTGCCCACTCCCATACTCAACATCATCACAAATTGCATCAACACCTCCTGGGTTGGAATCATGCCATTCGTAACTTTCCATGCCTTCCCTAACGCCTCCCACGAAGCGGGGGACGTAAAGTCGAAGGCGTTGAAATCGAAACTCTCCAGTCCTTTGGTTGCGTTCGTGTCCCCGGCTCTGGATTCGTACGTAGCGATTGGCATCGCGGCCTCTAGCTGCGCTCCGTTCATAATGGAAGATGTGGTTGCCGAATGGAGAGTAGGATTCTGGTGGTTGGGGGAGAGATCTTGAGCGATGGACGAACTCTGCGTCGCCGGGGCAGCCGTTGCTGCAGTGTTAGATACAGGCTGTGTTTCTGGTATCGGAGACGGTTCGGGGTCAACTGAACCGGGTCTGATATCTCTCCCGAACTCGTCCTTGTCCGGTCCTTGTGATTTCATAGTAGCTGGCTGTGTAGGCGTCGGGGGTCGGTGTGGGTCGGTACTGGAAGGGCTCCTGCCACGCTTGTCCCTCCGTGGAATATCCCCATGCCTGGGGCCTCTCGGTGGAGGACTCCTCGACCTGCTTCGTCCACTCCGTATGTGTCGTCGAGGAGAGAGCGATCCCCGGTCATCCCGATCCCTTTCCCTGTATGCCGATCGATCGTCCCAACCTCCGTGATAACCACCTCGCCCCCTTCCCCTCCCTCTTCCGCGGCCTCCATCTCGTCCATAGTCTCGGTCTCGCCTATAGTTATCATCGCCGTAATGTCGACCACCGCCCTGATACCTTCCTTCGGGTTCGTACATTGGGATACTTGTAGGTCCATTATTCCCACGCGCTTGCAGAACAGTGGGCAGAAGGTTTGAAGTACTTGGTCCAGGGCCAGGAGGGAACGTACCGTTTCCAACGGCTGAAGGCAGGAACGGGACCGCCTGATTGGGAGGGTTTTGGCCACCAGCTCCGTCTTTCGCCGCCCGAGCTAGTTGCTGTAGTAGAGCGAGCTGATTAACATCAAGCCCAGCGTTGTTCAGCAGGGCTGCACTCTGAGTTGCGTTGTTATTTGGTCCTGTTTGGCTGGCAATAGCGAAAGCGTATTCGATCAGTTATTTCCGCCGGAATGACGTTCGCGAGCATGAACTCGAACTCACAGATTGTCCCCGCTAGGTTGGGTCGCCGCTTGAGTCAACAAGGCCAGTAGCGTTGACTGGAGACCCTCGGGGCCTGGTGTGGTCGGGATTACAGTAGGTGGGAGGGCGGTAGGTGGTGGGGGTTGGGTGTGCAGGGTGGGGACATGATTCGGGATTGGAGGAGTGACGCTCGACGTGGGTGAGCGATTACTTCGAGGATCAACCGATATCAAATTTTCGTTGGGCGGCTCTAACGCAAATCAGGCAACAAAAATTCAGTTCGTATTCTCATTTCTAAGACATGCGAGAAGTCGTGTGTACGCCAAGCAGATTCGATACTTAGCGACCACGACACGATTGGGCTGCGATATGCACCTTTTTGATCAGCTGCTTTGCCCTTGACTATATCACCTAACCGCCTCAACATCGCCGGCGGTAAGGCGTTCGCCTTGATCCAAATATCCAATATCTTCTTTGTTTTTTCCTATACGCACATAAGGACAAGGCCCAGGGCAAACGGATTACGGTCAGATTAGTTTCCGATGTAACAATGAATACCAGGGAGGATTATGATAGAGGAGACGCTGTGGAGTCAGTACGTCACATCACGTGATCTACGGACGTTGGGTCATGCCTACACTCGACCCTCTGGCCCGCGGGTGAAGTGATGGGTGTGCATAGCACGAGATACGATGATAGCTATGCGGTCGGAGAGGGAGGGGTCGATGGCGTGGTAGGGTCACGGATGGATACGCGTCGCAGATCTCAGCAACCCAAAGCAGGTGACAGTGACGGTAGAGAAGCTTTGTTGTGGAAGGGTCAGGAGCATTGAATAGAAGAACTAACCTGAGCCTCCGGAGCACCAGAAGATATCATATCTTCAAATAACCCTTCAACGATGCCTTCGATCTTCGCCAGGAACGTAGCCGCGTTGCCCTTCCCGGTGGAGTCAGCGACAACCGAATGCTTGACAACATAATTGTAGGCAGCCCGAACTAAGGCATCGAACACATATAGGCTCGAGATTTTCTGAGACGCTGCGAGCCCTTTATGGGTCTTGAACAACACCAACACCAACTCCGTGTCGTGCTACGCGAGATAAAAGCGGTACGATTAGGCAGAGAAGTGACGCAAGAAACCTCTGTCAACGCACGGACAAGGATTTCATGGCCATATCGGTGAGTTTTGACATTTTCGAAGCGGAAAGTCTCTTCGCCTGTACGACTTCCTTCAGCGCCGCTTCGAACATCTAGCAACCCAAGGTGAATACACCAAAGCAGAAAGCAAAAACAATGTGGAGGGGGGATCGCACCTGCACGGACGCCATCGCAAGATTGCAATGCGTCAGGGTAGGACTCGGGGCGGTGGGCTGAGGATAAGAGGGGGAGAGGGGAAATGAGGCTATTGTTGTTTGTGTTTGTTTGGTCTCCGTCATGGTCACCACTGCAGTGCTATCACTAACACTTGGAATTGGAATGGAGATCAACTGAGCGGGTGGAAGGCTTCACTTTCTGGCCACACACTCCCTTGCTTGCACGTCATTCCCTTTGATGCAATACCAACGAGGTTTGGGAGAAATCACCCATGTCGAAACAAGGAGCCTACCAACGGTTCAACGCTTTCCTTTACCGCGGGGGAGAATTCGAAGACAAGGGATATTTCACACATAAATTACCCCCCGTATCCCCAGACAGACGATTTCGGCACTGCGGGAGAACTCCTCCGACGCTTCAACTTGTGTTTATTGGGTCATGAGGACATGTTTAAGTTTTGATTATCATCAAGGGGTACGTCCAGCGGACATGAATCCGAGGAGTCGGCCGCCACCCGCAGGCTCCCCATCGAAAGTGACAGCGCTAACCCGACGGTGCCGATCATTTTGGGTAAGACATGGATCAGTAAAACATCACCGCAATCGAAGCCAGAGGATAAGCAGCTCTGGTATTTCCCTAAAGACTGTTACCGATGCACGCCTTGCCCAAAAAACCGTCTCTTATCGGTGGTGTACTGAGAAATCGCATGCAAGATCTATGTGCATGTATGTCACCATACAATTACGTGAGAATATGCTGGCAGACGTGACCGCATGACGATCCGAGCTGGTGTCATTCGGGAAAATGTCTTGAACGTGCTTTCTCTAACATATATATACCTAGGGAATTTTCAGGTGAAGACGTCTCAAGGAGCCTTTTCCTCCTCCAGCGAGATCTCATCATCTAGAACATGGAAGATCAATATTTCTCACCTTGGACGGCCAACAGTGGTGACATAATTCTTCCAATCGACCCTCCGACGGAGACCCACTCGGACATCACAACCATAGAAGATAATTTCGTGAGTAGTAGCCTCGCAACTTCCTCCTCAAGCCACCATTACGTCCAATGTAGTTCGTAGATTTCAGTGATCGCTATACAGGTTTGAAGATAGTACCTTCTACAATACTCACGTCTCACATGTGTTCGCACCAGCAGCGCAGCCGATGGGTGTGCAAGTGGTTCCCTCACGCAGGTATGTCGAATCATCAACTGTGGGAGACGGGTATCGATTAACGAACAGTTTGTTCTTCATCAATACACCCACCTTAAGGAATACGGAGGGTTGCAGCGGAGAGGAGAAGGGGAACTCTTCCCCTTTAGCACACTCGACCAAGGTCTACTCCAGACCACGCCGGCCATTCCCACAACTTCCCCGCTTCCAGCCCTAGAAACGGCGATGCAGCTTACTCCCACCATTTACCCGATGACACAACAGTACGCCCCGACAAACTTTGAGGGCTCACCTATTGGGCGGCCTCCTCAGGATGATCCCATGAGTACGGGAGGGCGCACTCACCCTAGAGTCAATAACCATCGATTCGAATGTCACCTTGGACCGCCACCTCTTCACCCCCCTGACGATCGCCTCACACAAAACCCAGAAGAGAAGAAAAGGGCAGAGGTAAGCTTTTGTTACCTCGCTCCAGGCTTGTCCTTCTGAATAATGTGTGTGGACCGTTGTAGGCTGCGGCGCAGCGGCAAATGAGGGGCGACGAAAGGAGAAGGAAGATTCAAACGATCAAAGAGCTATTGGCGGACTTAGGGGAGAAGGGGGAGAAGATGCAATCGTGTCTCAAAGTTTTGAGGCAAGGTGCGTACCTCCGCAACTCAACTGTAGTTTTTCCCAAGGTTGATGTGACCCAGCTGCGTTGCGGCTCAAGATCTCGTTGGGACATCGGCCGTTGGTCCCATATTCCGGCACCCCCAGCAAGAAGGCGGAGAAGGCGTTTAAAGAGAGAAATAATCGCAGTGAGACTACTCACATATACGAACGCCTTGGTAAAGGCCTACTCGAGGGAGTTCGCGATAGGGGCCTCATCTTGGACGAAGTCATTCGTGTCCGTAAGTCTTTCACCCAGTCAAACAACCACCGTGTTACTAAACAGACGAAACAGTTCAACACAGGGGCACAGGTCTTGGTGAGAGCACTCCCAATGGGAAGTAGCTACTATGCACACGGTGAGTAAGGTGCCCTGGGAGGGGCATAGAGGCTTACACGCCTTGTAGCTCCAGTTCTGGCAACATCCAATCAGACCTCCCCTCGTCCTTCATCTCGTTTGACTCGTCGGGGACCACCGCTTCCGCCTATCCATACATCAGTTTTATGTAGGAATAAATGTATGCCACACCCTGTATCGCGAGACGGATACTCAAACCGTTCGTATCAA
>Ga0307512_10003499_pt1 | contig 18160 bp, 15 predicted proteins | sample 14_EM_MG_FD_200267 | JGI IMG/M metagenome (GOLD analysis project Ga0307512, IMG submission 200267) | Populus trichocarpa ectomycorrhiza microbial communities from riparian zone in the Pacific Northwest, United States - 14_EM | ecosystem: Host-associated > Plants > Roots > Unclassified | place...
GACACCTCGGTCGACTTCAGCGCACCGGACAGGTCCACACCCATCGCGGCCTGCACGGTCGACGTGGTGGTGTTCGTGGCCGTGCCGACCACCCGCACGCCGACGCCCACGGTTGTCGTCGATGGCGTGATGGTGAGGCCGGCCAGCACCGGCAGCGATGCCGCGCTCGCCGCCGGCGCGGTGACCAGCCCCGCGCCGGTGAGTGCGGCGGCCACCAGAGCGGCGCTGAGACGACGGCGCACCGCCGAGCCAACTCGTCGCGTGGCCGGTTTCGGCGTTATTGACCCTGGTTTTGTTCGCACAGCGGCCATCATTGACCCCTATCGCTCAATTCGTCTGTTTCGACGGGTGCTCCGGAATAGCACTAACACAGTACTCGGCGCCGTCGACAAAGCATCGACAATCGGTCGACATCACGGGTTCGCGTTGCGGAGAAAGACGCTCCGCGTGCCAGTTGGAAACTCTAAGAATTCTCCAAGAAAAGCACACCATCATGGGCCGCGTCGCGGTCTGTCCGAGATCGCGACCGCGTCGAAAGGTGACATCGCATGCCCACGTTCCTTGCCGGCCTACCCCTGCATCCGCTGGTCGTGCATGCCGTCGTGGTGCTCGTTCCACTCGCCGTGCTCGGCGCGGTCCTGGTCGTCGCGTGGCCGGCCGCCCGTCGCCGGTTCGGCTGGCTCGCCGTCGCGGTGGCCGCCGCGGCGACCGTCTCCATCCCGATCGCCACCAGCACGGGCGAGGCGCTGCGTGACCGCCTCGCACCGGACCCACTCATCGCCACGCACGCCGAGCTCGGCGACCAGCTTCTCGTCATCGTCGCCCCGATGACGATCGTCCTGGCCGGCTTCGTCTTGCTCACCCGACGCCCCCGGCGCGTGGAGGGGCCCGGCGCGATGGTCGGCGCCCAGCCCCGCTGGACACGCCCCGCGATCGTGGCCCTCGCCGTGGTCGCGGTGGCCCTCGCCGCCGCCTCAGCGGTCCAGGTCATCCGCATCGGCGACTCCGGCGCCCGCGCCGTCTGGCACGACACGCAGTACGTGCCTCCAACCCGCCACGGCGACGACGACTGACCGAACCGCCGTGCCGGGACGCGACGGGCGCTGGGCGACCCCGACTTTCCGGGATCCTCTAGCCATGTCGTCGCGCGCGGAGTCGCGCGCTGATCCATGCGACAACCCACAACGGGGCCATCATCTGCGCGGTCGGGTTGTGCACGATCACGCCCAGCACGCGGGCGACGGCGTCCCATGCGGGTCCCGGCGCGAACGCGAGGAACAGCGACACCGTGCCCAGCACCACCAGCATGACCCCGAGCACCCGCTCGGCGGTCGGCATCCGCCGAGGCAGCCCACGCAGGTGCCGGCGCGCGCCGGCGGGGAGGTGCCGCAACGTCGTCCAGACCACCGCTCCGTACAGGCACAGCAGCACGGCGCCGGTGGCAGCCCGCGCCCACCACGCGTGGTCCACGGCGGCCGGAACCAGCGCGATCGGCAGGAGGCCGAGCACCACGAACATCAGCAGCCGCCGCGACAGTCGAAGCACCACCACGTCGAGGTTCCGCTGGAGGAGCTCCTCGTTGGGCGCCAGCCGCAACCCCGCGACCACGTTCCGCGCGGCGCGGCCGAGTCGTGCGGAGTTGATGTCCACCGCCGCGAGGTTGTTCAGCGCGCGTGCCGACTCCGGGTCGAGCCGCAGCGCCTCCTGGTACGCCGCACGCGCCTCGTCGTCGCGGCCCATGCCGGCCAGGGACAGCCCGAGTATGACGTGCACGTCGGCCTCGTGCGGCGCCAGCTCGGCCGCCTGCCTGGCGATCGCGTGCGCCTCCTCGTAGTCGGCGGTCTCCGCGTGGACCAGCGCGCGCACGTAGTGGGTCCGCCAGTTGTCCGGGTCGGCCCGCACCGCCGCCTTGGCCGTGGCTCGCGCGTCGCGGAAACGCCGCAGCCGCACCAACGCCATGGCTCGGATCCGCAGCGCCCACTCCTCCTCCGGGGCGACCGCGATCACCCGCCCGGTGATGGCCAGCGCCGCGTCGGGTTCGTCGGACGCCAGCTCGCTGTGGGCGAGCATGCACAGGCCGAGGACCGAGTCCGGCTGCCGCGCGAGGTGTGCGGCCAGCTCGGCGCGGGCCTCGACGTGGCGCCCGAGGTCCATGAGGACCTGCGCCCGGCGCAGGGAGGTCATCACATCATCCGGTGCTTCTTGAGGTACCGCAGCAACTCGTCGTACTCCCCGCTCCCGTTGGCGAACAGGGCGACGTTGCGTGCCGTGTCGAACCACGGCCGTGCCGAGGGGCGCACCTCGCCGATCGCGTGCTCCAGGTCGGACATGCCGATCGGGCGGACGTCGCCGGTGCGTGCGGAGTCCATCAGCGCCCGTTCGGCGGCGGTGTCGCACACGTGGGCGAGGTCGGCGCCGGTGAGCCCGTCGGTGCGCTGGGCGAGACGGCGCAGGTCGACCTCGACTACCGGGCGGTCCTCGAGGTGGTAGCGCAGGATCGCCTCGCGCGCGGGCTGGTCGGGCGGCAGCACCAGCAACGTGCGGTCGAGCCGGCCCGGCCGCCGCAGCGCGACGTCCACGTCCCATGGCGCGTTGGTGGCGGCCAGGACGAAGACGCCCGCGTTGTCACTCGCCACACCGTCCAGTTCGGACAGCAGCTGGTTGACCGTCGAACGCATCGCGTTGTTGCGCAGGTTCGCCCGCTTCTGCCCGATCGCGTCGACCTCGTCGAGGAACAGCACGCACGGCGCGTCGCGGCGGACGAGCTCGAAGACGTCACGGAGGTTGCGCTCACTCTGCCCGACGTACATGTCGAGCACGTCCGCGAGCGAGACCGACAGGAACCGCGCGCCGAGCTCCCCGGCGACCGCTCTGGCGAGGAACGTCTTGCCGCAGCCTGGCGGGCCGTAGAGCATGAGGCCGCCGCGCAGGCTCTTGCCGTACAGCTCACGCAGGCGCGGGTTGCGCATGGGGGCAAGGAAAGCCGCTTCGAGGCGTGCCTTGACCTCGACCAGCCCGCCGACGTCGGCGAGCGTCACGGCAGACCGCTCGACGTCGAAAGCGGCCTCGTCCGTCGCCTCGGCCCGCCCGTCGACGAACATCGGCGCCACCACGTCGCCGAGGTCGGACTCGGCGGCCTGCCAGTCGAACGCCGGCGCCGCGCCGACGGACCGTGCCATCAACGCCCGAGCCTTGTCGTTGTCGGGTTCGCCGGCGAGCACGAGCCCCAGATGCGTGACGGCCTCGTCTCCACGGCCGGCGCCGACCAGCAGCCCGGCCAGGTGCAACCGCAGGGTGAGGTCGTCCGGCGCCGCCTCGACGGCTCTGCGCAAACTCTCGATCAGGGCGTCGTTCATCGTCCCCCCAAGTGTGTGTGAGCACATCGTAGGGACGGAGATCGAGTGGAACAACGAGGTTGCCGGTGGCGGCTACGTCACCGTGAACCCGTGCGTCGACAGGAGGCGGTCCCGCTTGGCCCTCACCATGTGCGCGCGGTTCTTTTCCAGCTCCCTCAGACGTTTCTCGAACTTGTCACCACTCGCCTCGACCTTGCGAGCGACCTCGTTGAGTGTTCTGACCATGTCGTCGAGCTGCTTCTTCCTCTCGTCAGGGCCGAACTCGGCGCCGAGGAAGGTGACGTTCAGCTTCTTGACGCGACCGCCGTCCACCAGGCCACGCGACCCGACGATCCTGTTGACCTCGCCGACCTTCTCGCGCACCACCTTCAGCTGGGCCGAGATCTCACCCGGCTTTCTCTTCGCGGCCGCCACCGCCGCCCTGCCCTTTGGCTCGACGTGCAGCGAGGTCGACACGTTCGTGATGTTCCCCCGCGTCCGCACGACAACGGTCAGGGCGCCGTAGCACACATCCCTTTTCCGCCGGAGCTCCCGTTGCTCGATCACGATTCCCCGGTAGTCCGGGTTGTTCTGCTTGAAGTCGTCGGCGATGACCTGGTCGAGCTCGCCGAGAATCGCCTCACGGGTCCTGGGAAGGTGCGCGATCTGTTGTCTGCGATGCTTGACCTCGTCGCACAGCGACCGATATTCGTCGTAGACCGCGCGGTCCCCGTTCGCCCACAACAGCAACCACAGGTGCCGGTCCTTGAGCCGGGTCTCGGACTTGATCTTCGCGATCCTGGCCTCGGCGTCTCCCCTGGCCGCTTCGGCGTTCCCACGAAGCTCCTTGAGGGTCTTCAACTTGTCGATCAACGGGGTGACACGGTCGTCGGACCATGAGTCGGACATGCGGCGCCTCCGGGATGACGGCAGCCCATCCACTGTAGAGGGAAGCCAGAACGGCTCGGCCGCCTTCGGAATCGAATGACCGCTATTTGTCCAGTGGGCCAGCCGGGTCGTTCAGGGCCTGCGGCCGTGGAAGGTGCGGCGCAGGTCGCTCACCCAGGCGTCGGGGTTCTCCCAGGGGATGAAGTGGCCGCCGTGGTCGTGTGCGTTCACGGTGACGTGGTTGAACCACTTGGCCTGCTGGCCGGTCCTGAACGCCCGGACCCGCTCGTCGGCGGTGTGGATGCCGGGCGGGTTCTCGTAGGTGACGAAGGTGAGGCCGACCGGGGCCTGCACGACCGGGGTTCGGTCGTGGGCGGGGGCCCACGGATAGCGGTTGGCGTTGGCGTAGTACCGCATCGACGTGGCGATGGAGTTGTTCACCCAGTAGATCGTGGCGTGGGTGAGCAGGTCGTCCTTGGTGAAGACGGACTCGACGTCGCCGCCGTTGTCGCTCCAGGCGTGCCAGCGCTCCAGCAGCCAGGCGAGCAGTCCGGCTGGTGAGTCGCTCAGCCCGTGGGCCAGGGTGGCGCCGTCGAGCATGTGCACGGTGAGGTGGGACGCCGAGCGGTGGTCCAGCTCGACGATGCGGGCGCGGACGTCGGCGGGCTGGTCGTCGGTGAGGGGCCGGTTCCTGGCGAAGTCCCAGGCGCGGGGGCCGGTGAAGAAGTCGAGCGGCAGCCCGGAGCCGATATGGATGCCGTACAGCTCGTCGGCGTACTTGTGGCCGAGCTGGCTGGAGACGACCCCGCCGATGTCGCAGCCCCCGGCGGCGTACTTCTCGTAGCCCAGGGTCTCGGTCATCAGGGTGTGCCAGAGGTCGGCGACCTTCCAGAAGTTGACGTCCGGAAAGCCGGTGAGCGGGCCGGGGAAACCGAAGCCTGGCAGGGACGGCACGATGACGTCGAACGCGTCGGCGGGGTCATCGCCGGACGCGGCCGGGTCGGCGAGCTGGTCGATCACCTTCGACCAGTGCCAGAACGTCCACGGCCAGCCGTGGGTGAGGATCAACGGGATCGGGCGAGGGCCGCGGCCGGGCTCGCGCATGAAGTGCACCGGGACACCGGCGACGCGCACCTGGTAGTGCTCGTAGGCGTTGATGGCGGCCTCGGCCTTGCGCCAGTCGTAGCCGTCCCGCCAGTAGGCGACCAGCTCACGGAGATAGCTGTCCGGGACGCCGTAGGACCAGTCCTCATTCCCCTCGTCCAGCGGCGCACGGGTCAGGGCGAGGCGGGCGCGCAGGTCATCGAGGACCTCGTCGGACACGTGGATCGGGGTGGGCTCCAGGGGGAAGGTGGCCAAGGCGTGGTTCCTTACCGGGTAGGGGAAGCGGTGCCGTCGGGTCACTCGCGCTCGGCGGTGATGAGCGTGGCGAGGTCGTGCCCGGCGGAGGTCAGCTCGTAGTAGACGGAACGACCGCTTCGTCGGGTGGTCACGACGTTGGCCGCGCGCAGCGCCGCGAGGTGGGCCGACACGGTGCCGAGCGAGATCCTGAGCACGGCCGCGAGGTGCGACGGGGTGGCCGGGTTGCGCACCTCGGCGATAACGCGGGCCCTGCCGTGTCCGACGAGACGAGCCACGCCACCGTCGGCCGGCGGGTCGTTGGCCAGGGCGCCTTGAGCGGGGTACACGAAGGCGATCCGCGCCAGCGACTCGCAGGTCCACTGCCCGCGGATCCCGGTGTGGGGGACGAAGACCAGTCCGTCGTCGCCGATGTGGCGGTCGGCGAACGACTGGGTCGAAAACCGGATGGCGTCGTGACCGACCCACTGGACGCCGCGAGCCATGCCGTCCAGGGCGTGTCGCCAACCGCTGACCGCGATCACACCGGCGCGGTGGCGGATGTCGCGTTCCAGGATGGCGCGCCGCCGCGGCCAGTCCGGCTCGACGAACCGCGTCCAGCACGTGGCGAAGACCTCGGCCGCACGGTCGGTGATCCCGGCGACATCCGCCCAGGCGAGCCCGTCGCTCGCCCAGGCGTGCCGCTGTGCCTCGACGAGCATGGCGCGTGCCTCCCGGTCCTCGACCGCGCACATCTCCGCCAGCTCGTCCGTCAGGCGGTTGTTCAGCCCCCTGACGGGCGGCACAGCCACGAAGTCGGGCAGGAACTTGGTGGCGGTGACGAGCCGCACCAGGCCGTCCGCGAACGGGTCCGAGCCGAGCCAGCGGCCGAACGCCTCGATGCGTGGGTCCGTGACCCGCCGGTCGAGCGCCTGCCGCAGCCGGGTGAGCTCGCTGAGGGTCTCAGCGAGAGGAGACACGGCGAACCGGCTCGCGTGTAGCGCGTCCGGACTGAAGCGCAGGAGGGTCACCCAGCCATTCTTACGACCGTTGTCGCAAGAGTTCACCCGACCTCCCACTGTGCCCGATATTGACCGCGTGACCGATCCCACGCCGGTGAAGCGCCTGTTGAGGAGCCGGTTCGGCTGGTTCTTCGCCGGCCGGACGGTCGACCTGGCCGGCTCGTCCATGACCACCGTCGCGCTTGCCCTCGCCGTGCTCCAGGCATCCGGCAGGGCGGCCGATCTCGGCATCGTCCTGGCCGCCGCCATGATCCCCACCCTCGTGCTCCTTCTCGTGGGAGGCACGGTCGCCGACCGCGTGAGCAGGCGGACCGTGCTCATCGTGTCGAACCTGGCCACCGCCGCCGTGATGGCCGCGATGGCCGCCGTCCTGATCATGGATCGCTACGACCTCGTCGTGATGGCCGGCCTCGCCGTCGTCAGCGGCGCCGTGAACGCGTTCTCGCAACCCGCGCTCCGCGGCATCGTGCCCGAGCTCGTCGCGCGTCAGGACCTTCAGCGTGTCAACGCGCTTCTGGCCAGCAGCCGGAACACCGTGCGCATTCTCGGTCCCATGATCGCCAGCGTCCTGGTGGCCACGGTCGGTGGCGGCTGGGCCCTCGCGGCCGACGCGCTCTCCTACCTCCTGGCCGCCGCGGCCTTCACACGCCTTCCGGGGACAAACCGACCGCCGGCGGCGCGGCAACCGCTGTGGCGCGATCTCGTCGACGGCTGGGCCGTCTTCCGGTCGATGCGCTGGGTGGTCGTCATGACCGTCTCGTTCGCGCTCATCAACGCCGTCAACGTGGGGCCGTGGAACGTGTTGGGGCCGCAGGTGGTGTCGGGGAACGACGGCGCCGTGGGCTGGGGCGTCGTGCAGACCGTGCGAGCGGTGGGGCTACTCGTGATGAGCATCGTCGCCGTCAGGATCGTCCTGCGCCGGCCACTGCGTGACGGACGGATCTGGGGAACGCTCGCGGCACTCCCGTTGCTGGCGGTCGGTCTGACCGGGGACGCGTGGATCGTGGCCGCGGCGGCCTTCGTCGGCGGCCTCGGCCTCACCGTGGCGGCCATCACCTGGGAGAGCACGCTCCAGGCCGCAGTCCCCGAGGAGTCCCTGTCGCGGGTCGCGGCGTACGACGAACTGCTGTCCTACGTGGCGATCCCACTCTCGCAGCTTGCCGTCGGACCGCTGGCCGCGGTGTACGGGGCGCAGGAGGTCAGCGTCGCCTGCGGAGTCGCCTACCTCGTCGTCTCTCTCCTGCCGCTCCTGAGCCGGGAGGTCCGTGACCTTCGCACGTGAGGACGACCGGACCGGACACACTGGCTGGCTCAGGGCTTGCGGGCGACGCCGCCAGCGATGAGCTGCTCCGCCACGCTGGGCGGCTTGAGCCGGGGGCCGTCCGACCACCACTCGGTCAGCGGCACCACGCCCGGCTGCACCAGCTCGAGCCCCGCGAAGAGCTCCATGATCTCGCCGTGCGTGCGCGGGGTCGCGCCGCCGAGCGAGCCCTTCGTGAGGGCGTCCTCGAGAGCTTTGGTCGCCGCGCTGTCCTCGCTCTGCGGGTCGAAGAAATGGGAGATCGCCACGTAGGACCCGGACGGTAGGGCATCGATGTACTCCCGCATCACCTCCGGCGCCCGAGTCCTCGGCCCCTTGTAGTGGTGCAACGTCGCCAGCTGGAACAACGCGATGGGCTGGGTGAAGTCGAGGTGCTTGCGTACGACCGCGTGCTCCAGGATGGCCCTCGGCTGGAAGAGGTCACCGTCGATGAGACGGGTGCGCTCGTTCTCCTCGAGCAGCGCCCTGCCGTGGGCGAGCACGACCGGGTCGTTGTCCACGTACACCACCTTGGACTCGGGGTTGAGCCGCTGCACGACCTGGTGGGTGTTCTCCGCGGTGGGCAGGCCGGACCCGCAGTCGAGGTACTGAGCCACCCCGGTCTGGCCGGCGATGAACCGGCACACCCGGATGAGGAACGCCCGGTTCTCCCGTGCGGCGTCGACGACGTCCGGCACCGCGGTGATCATCTCGCGCATGACCCGCCGGTCGACCGCGTAGTTCTCCTTGCCACCAAGCAGTGCGTCGTACACCCGGGCAACGCTGGCCCTGGTCGGGTCGACCCCGACAGGCGCGTTGGGATCGGTGTCGTTTGCCGACATACCGTGCCTCCAGGACGTGACTTGTGTCCAAGCACTGCTGAGCGTAGCGGGACGAACACGCGGTTCGACCACGACGCGAGGTCGCCGGTACTGGCCAGATTTCGTTGAGCGTTTCGCCCCGAGGGGTCAGTGTCCCTGTCCGGACAGCACAGCACGCGTCAGATCTGCCTTGTTGCCCAGTCTGAGCTTGCTCTTCGCCCGCTTGACGTACGTGTCCACCGTGTGCGCGCTGATCCCGAGGATCCTGGCCACCTGGTAGTGGGTGCGGCCCTGTGCGATCCAGGTCAGCACCTGCCGTTCACGCGGCGAGAGCACGTCGGCCGGCGCCTTCCTGTCCGCGGCCGGAGGATCGACCATGAACCGGCCGCCTTCGGCCACCTGTTGGATCGCTTCCAGGATGGTGGTCAGCGCCGCGTCCTCCGGCACGAAGCCGGACGCACCGGCCTCGATGACCTCCGAGGGCTCTGCCGCGCGGGCCACGATCAGCGTCGGCACCGATGGCGAACCGCTGGTGGACAGGAGTTCCGCGGAGACCGGAGACAGGCCCGAGACCACCACGTGGAGCGCCGCGGCGCCACCTGGTCGCCACTGGTCGTCGAGGCCGGCCACGCGAAAGCGGGGGTCCGCGTCGAGGAGTTGGGCGAGTCCGAACAACAGAAGTGGCACCAGCCGGACCAACCGGACATTGATCACCCCGCGCTGTCCTGTCGGTTCGTCAGACGGGACCATAGGACAGCCTCCGAACGTCGGCTTGGGGTGGTCGCGACGCGAACGAATGTTCATGGCCGCGCCACATCGCAAAGGATCATGAGCGACAGGCATTGCGGAACTCGGGCACCCGACAGGCCGGCGCCCGCCGCAGTTCACCGGGGGTCGGCGCGACCCCCGGGTACGGGTTAGCTACGGGTTTGCACGGTCCACCGGAGTCGGTCCACCATGAACCGGCACGCGGATGGTTGGGAGAGAGGGATTTCATCGGGTGGGTAGGAGCGAGCAGGGGGCACTCATCCGTGACCTGCGGCAGCGAGCCGGTCTCACCCAGCGGGAGGTGGCCGAACGCGCGGGGTTGAGCATCGGTGGGCTCCGCGATCTGGAGCAGGGGCGGGTGGCACAGCCGCGGCCCGCCACACTGCGCCGGCTGGCCACGGCGCTGGCGCTGCCCCCGTCCGAGGCGGAAGCCCTTGTGCGCCAGTGCCGATCAGATCCGGCCGGCGCGCGCGGCCTGCGCGTCGGGGTGCTCGGCCCGCTCAGCGTCCTGGTCGACGGCGCTGACACGGATCCCGGTTCTCCCACGCAACGCACGCTGCTCGGCCTGTTGGCCCTGTCGCCGAACCTGTCGGTCGACGCGGCGGTGCTCATCGAGGCGGCGTGGGGGGCGGACATGCCGAACACGCCGATCGACACCCTGCGCGTACGCATCTCGAGGCTGCGTCAACGGCTGGAGCCGAGGCCGGCCGCCACCAGGACCGTCCGGTCGATCACCGCGACGACGACCGGCTACCAGCTCACCGTCGGCGAGGAGGAGCACGACCTGCTCATGTTCCGCGGCCTGGTGCGGCGGGCACGCCTCGCCGTGCGGCAGGACCAGCTGACAGCCGCGTTCGAGCACTTCGCGGAGGCGACGGCGCTGCGGCGGGGTTCGACCCTCGCCGACCTCACTGAGCTGCGGGTCAACCCCGTCGTGGTCGCGATCGAGCGGGAGTGGCAGGCGGCCGTGGTCGAGTTCGCCGACGTCGCCGCCGCCATCGGCCAACACGCCGAGGTAGTCCCCCTGTTGCGGCAGATCACCGAGGCGGAACCGCTGCACGAGCCAGCGCACGCGCGGCTGATGACCGCGCTGGCAACAAGTGGCCACCAAGCGGCCGCGCTCCGCCTCTTCGACGGGTTGAGACGCCGGCTCGCCGACGAGTTGGGGGTGGGTCCCGATGACAAGCTGACCGGTATCCACCAGGCCATCCTGCGCAGCGACCACACCGCGACCGCCGAGGCGCGGCCGGCCACGCCCCCGCCAGCTCATCTGCCGCACGCCACAGCGGCCTTCACCGGCCGCGCGGACCAGCTCGCGGCACTCGATGGGCTGCTGGACACCGGGGCGGGCGGGCTACCGCTGGCCGTGATCTCCGGGACGGCGGGGGTCGGCAAGACCACGCTGGCCCTGCACTGGGCGCACCGCATCCGCGACCGGTTTCCCGACGGACAGCTCTACATCGACCTGCGCGGCTTCGACAAGGACGCCGACCCGGTGGCGCCAGCCGACGCGGTCTACGAGCTCCTGGAGGCGCTCGGGACGCCACCGGAGCAGATCCCGGCCGGGCTCACCGCCCGCGTCGGCCTGTACCGCAGCACGCTGGCCGGCAAGCGGATCCTCCTCGTGCTGGACAACGCTCGCTACGCCGCGCAGATCCGGCCGCTCCTGCCCGGTGCGGCCAGCTGCCTGACGCTGGCGACCAGCCGCAACCAGCTCGTGAGCCTGGTCGCGGCGGAAGGCGCCCACCTGGTCGCCCTCGAACCGCTCACCGGCGGCGAGGCACGTGCCCTGCTCGCCGGTCGCCTCGGGCGTGCCAGGGTGGACGCCGAGCCCGACGCGGTCGACGAGATCATCGCCCGGTGCGCACGGCTGCCCCTCGCACTCGCCATCGTGGCGGCCCGCGCGGTCACCCGCGCCACCTTCCCCCTCACCACCATCGCCACCGCGCTGAGTGGTCCCGACCGGAACCGGCTGGTTCCCCTGTTCGGCGCCGGCGCGGCAACCGACGTCCGCGCGGCCTTCTCGTGGTCCTACCGCATCCTGACCCCGCCTGCCGCGCGACTGTTCCGGCTGCTCGGCCTGCATCCCGGCCCGGACATCGGCCTCCCCGCGGCCGCCAGTCTCGCCGGCATCTGCCCCGACCAGGTGTCCGGGCCGCTGGCGGAGCTGACCGAGGCGCACCTGCTCAGCGAGCACGCGCCGGGCCGGTACCAGTTCCACGACCTGCTGCACAGCTACGCCGCCGAGCTGGCCCAGACCCACGACACCGCCGAGGAACGGTCGGCGGCACAGCGCCGGTACCTCGACTACTACCTGCACACCGGGCACCGTGCCGCGACGATCATGCAGCCACACCGCAGCCCCATCACCGTCCCGCCGCCGGCGGCCGGCGTCACCCCGCAGGACCTCGCCGACCACACACAGGCGGACGGCTGGTTGGCCGCGGAGCACCGCGCCGTCCTCGCCGTCATCAGGCAGGCATGCGACACCGAGTTCGACGCCTACGTCTGGCAACTGAGCTGGGTGCTGGGCAACTTCCTGGATCGGCATGCCAGGTGGGACACCCAGGCCGCCATCAACGACCTCGCGCACCAGGCGGCGCTGCGCGTGGGCGATCGGGCAGGCCAGGCCAACGCCCTGCGCGGACTCGGCCTGGCCGATGCGCGCCGAGGTCGCCACCGGGACGCCGAAACACACCTGCAGGCCGCCATCGAACTGTTCGGCGCGCTCGGCGACTCCGGCAGCCAGGGCCACACCCACCTCGACCTCGGCTGGGCCGTCAGCCAACTCGACCGGCATCAACTGGCCCAGCACCACGCGCAACAAGCACAGGACCTGTTCCAGACCGGCGGCCATCTCGCCGGCCAGGCCAACGCTCTCAACGCCATCAGCTGGTGTCAGACCATCCTCGGCCACCACGACCAAGCACTCGCCACCTGCGGACAGGCACTCGCGGTGTTCCAGGAGCTCGGCGACCCGGACGGCGAAGCGCCAGCCTGGGACACGCTCGGCGACATCTACCAGCGTCTCGGCCGGCACTCCGAGGCCATCGCCGCCTACGAGCGCTCCCTCGTCCTCTATCGACAGCTCGACAACCGCCACTACGAGGCGGACGTCCTCGACCACCTCGGGGACGCCCATCACGCGAACCACGACCGCGAGGAGGCCACCGCAGCGTGGCGCGACGCGCACGCCATCCTCGACGACCTGGACCTTCCCGAGGCCAGCCTCGTCCGCGACAAACTCCACAATCTCCACCCGGGACCCGGCCACGCGGACGACGCTCACGTCGAGTGACGCCGTTTTTCGCGAACGCCTCAACAATCCCCGCCGACATACGGTCTCAGGACAATTCACGACGCCATGGTTCGCGTTTTCTCCCGGTTTGTTGTCAAGCCCCCGGAAAATGTGGCAGGTGCCCGGTTCGCCCGCGACGGACAATGAGCAGATGCTTACCGGACGGCGAGGCGACCCGAGTTGTTTTCACTTCACCGAACACCACGAGTTCCGTCCTGAGTCCATTGTAGACATACTACGTGGCCGCTCGACAGGAGTAGTTTTCCGCGGCGTGGTTCCCGACGCGGTGTGCGCGGAACTGACCACCCGGTTCCTGCGTAGCCCGGACCTCAGGACACGGCGGATACCCGGGGAGTATCTCGGCACGTTCCACGGCGACAAGACCACCGACAACTACCTGGACGAGGCCGCGGCGATCAGGCACTCGCTGGACCAACTGCTCGACATACCCGGCTCTCCCCTTGCCGTCTTCCGAGAAGGACTGACCGCGGCTCTGGCCGAGGACGGGGTGGACTTCCGGCTTGCCAGACACAACGGCCGGGAGGCGTGCCAGGCGATATTCCGGTCCTGGCGCGGAACGCAGGGCTTCGCGCTGGCTCCACACGAGGATATCGGTCAGTGTAGCGATCCCAAACAGGCGGGCTTCGAGATTCAGCGAGCCGCCGACCACCATATCGTCGGCATGAACATATGCCTGGACAACGGCCCCGGTGGTCGTGTCGTCCTGTGGAACATCCAACCCGACCTGGCGAGCAGGCGGCGCCTCGGACTGGAGCACACGGGTGTGCCATACCCGGTCGAATGCCTCGACGGGGTCGAGAGGATCACCCTCGACGTGCACCCTGGCGACATCTATCTGTTCAACGGAGCCCACGTCCACGCGGTCGAGTCGATCGTCGGCGCGTCCGCCAACCGCATCACCCTGTCGGTGTTCCTCGGCTTCATCGACGACAAGACGGTGGTGTCGTGGACCTGAGGGACCACGAGACGAGTGGCATGCCCCCCGAAGAAGGGACAGGCCCCCGGTCCGGTCACCACGAACAATGGGCCCGTGCCGCCGGCAGTCCAGGTAGATGACCTTCGCAGGACCTTCTCCGTGCCGGTGCGTGAGGCTGGGCTGGCCGCGGCGGTCCGTGGCGTGTTCTCCCGGCGAACGCGGGACATCGAGGCGGTCGCCGGTGTCTCGTTCGAGATAGCCCATGGCGAGGTGGTGGGTTTCCTCGGTCCCAACGGCGCCGGCAAGACCACCACGCTGAAGATGCTCTCGGGACTGCTCCACCCCACCAGCGGTTCGGTGCGGGTACTCGGCTACGTGCCCCGTGAACGTCAACGTGAGTACCTGCGACAGATCACCCTGCTCATGGGAAACCGCAACCAGCTGCAGTGGGACCTGCCCGGCGCCGACTCCTTCGAGCTCAACCGCGCCCTGTACCAGATCCCCGTCGCGGAGTTCCGGCGACGTCGCGACGAGTTGGTCGACATGCTGGCGCTCGGCGACCTGGTCGACAAGCCGGTCCGCAACCTCTCGCTCGGGGAGCGGATGCGGATGGAGACGGCGGCGTCGCTGCTGCACCGGCCTTCGGTGCTGTTCCTGGACGAGCCCACGATCGGGCTCGATGTCACGATGCAGAAGCAGATGCGCGAGTTTCTCCGCGAGTACTGCGCCGCACACGGCGCGACCGTCCTGCTCACCAGCCACAACATGGCCGACATCGAAACCCTGTGCGCGCGGGTGATTCTCGTCAACGCGGGCAGGATGCTGTTCGACGGGATGCTGTCCGGCCTCGGCGAGCGGTTCCTCGGCTATCGCGAGATCGAGGTCGCTCTGAGCGACGCCGACGTCGAGCTGTCCGGCTACGGCGAGCTCGTCAGGCGCGACGGGGACCGGGTTCGGTTGCGTGTGCCCAAGTCCCGCACGGCGGAGGTCACCGCCCGCCTGCTCACCGAGCACCAGGTCATCGACCTCACCGTGGAGAACCCACCCATCGAGGATCTGATCGAGCTGGCCTTCTCCAGGACCAGCACGGTGACCGAGCCAGCATGAGATCCCTGGCCGGCTTCTACGCGACCACGATGAAACTGTCGGCCGCCAGGTGGCTCCAGTACCGCGTGCGGAGTTTCGTCCTCCAGCTGGCGATGGCCTTCGAAGCCGTCATCTACCTGGCGCTGTGGCGGACGGTGGCCGGCGGCGGAGCCGTGGCGGGCTGGACGGTCGGCGACGTGTCCGCGTACTACATCGTGTGGACACTGGTCCGGCAGGTGAGCATCACCTACACGCCCGACGAGTTCGAACGCCGGATCCGCACCGGACAGTTCTCGGCCCACCTGCTTCGACCCGTCCATCCCATCCACTACGACCTGGCCGACAGCGCGGGCGCGAAGCTCGTGATGCTGCTGCTCTGGGTGCCCATCGGCACGGTGCTGACACTGGCTTTCCACCCGGTCATGACCCTGAGCGCCGTCAAGCTGGCCGTCTTCGCCTTCGCCTGCTGCGCCGGCTTCCTGATCAGGTCGCTCTACCTCTGGCTGCTCGGCCTCATCGCCTTCTGGACGACGCGGGTGACCGCGGCCTTCGCCCTGCTCCTGTCGCTCGAGCTGCTCCTGTCGGGTCGGTTCGTCCCGGTCTCGCTGCTCCCGGACTGGATCCGCACGATCGCCGGCCTGCTGCCCTTTCAGTGGGTGTTCGGCTTTCCCATCGAGACGTTGGCGACGGACATGGCGCCCACGCGACTTCTGACAGGTCTGTCGATGCAGGTGTTGTGGGTCGGGATCGGCGCGACCGGCGTCGCCATGGTGTGGCCGAGAGCCGTCCGCAGGTACTCCGCGGTCGGCAACTGACAGTACGGAGACGGTAGGGATGGCCTCCCAGTACACGCGGCTCGTGTTCCGGTTGCTCCGCGTCCAGGTGATGAACGAGCTCCAGTATCGAGCCAACCTCGTCGTGCACCTGTTTCACGGTGTCCTCGGCGTCGGCGTCGGCGTCGCGATGATCTTCCTCGTCTTCGACCGCGTCCCTGAGCTGCACGGCTGGACCCGGCCACAGCTGCTCGCCCTCGTCGGAGTCTTCACCCTCGTCGGTGGGCTGATGCGGATGTTCCTGCGGCCCAACCTGATGCAGCTCGTCACCGAGCTGCACGACGGTTCCTTCGACTACACGCTCACCAAGCCGGTGGACACGCAGCTGCTGGTCAGCGCGCGGGCGATGGTGGTGTGGCAGGCCATGGACGTCCTCACCGGAGTCTGCCTCACGGTGTGGGCGGCCACCACGGCCGGCGAGCTGACACTCGCCGCCGTCGTGATGTTCGTCCTTGCGCTCCTCTTCGGCGTCGTGATCATCTACTGTTTCCTGCTCTGCCTTGCCACCACTGCCTTCTGGTTCGTCCGGATCGACGAGATGATGGACCTGTTCGACTCGTTCCTCCATGCCGGACGCTGGCCGACGTCGGTCTATCCGGGGTGGTTGCGCATCGGGCTCACCTTCGTCGTCCCCGTCGCCTTCTCCGTCACCCTGCCCGCGGAGGCGATCACCGGCCGGTTGTCCGGACTCGCCCTGGCCGGTGAAGCCGTGCTGGCCGTCGTGTTCTTCGCGCTCAGCCGGCTGTTCTTCGTGCGCGCGTTGCGCCACTACACCGGCGCGTCGGCGTGATCACCCCGACTCGAGCACGTTCCTGGCGAGGTACGCCAGGTACGCCTCCTCGTCGGGCAGCACACCGAGCCGGTTGTTGTGGGTGTGGAGGTAGTGGCAGACGAGAAAGTCCAGCTTCCGTCCCGACAGTGGCCCGCTCGCGGTGACGTCCCGAAGCAACGCCTCGCCTTCGGCACGCACGGCGCGTACCGCCCCGGCGACCACGTCGCGCCACTCGACCACGGCGAGGTCGGGGTTGCCCGAGAGGACGGCCGACACGGCGTCCGAGACGATCGCCCGGTCCCCTGCCGCCCGCGCCGGCCAACCCCGCCACGACTCGCGCGACACGTACCCCGACCAGACATGGGTGTACCTGGCCAGGAACTCGATGATCTCGGGCTCCGTCATGCCGGCGCCGACGAGGGCCGACAGCATCGTCGACACCCCGAGAACCAGCCGCGGCGCACCGGCCGGGGACATCACCGGCAGCAGGTCGAGGCAGAGCCGGCTACTCGCGACGAACAGGTCCTCGGCGATGGCCACGCCACGTGGGCCGCCGTACTTCCCGTACTCCGGCTGGTAACCGGCGACCCGCACGTGACCGTGCGCGACCGCATCCGTGTCCTCGGGCGGTTTCCCTTCGAGCAGGGCCAGCACCCGCTGTGTCCGCTGGAACGCGCCGGCCCGCGACGCCTCGAGGTTCGGCCGGCCCGCGACGCTTGCCCGGATGCTGTCGACGAGGTCGAGGAAGCTCTGCTCGTCCCGGGTGTCCAGGCGAAGGCGGATGTGCGGCCCGCCTTCCCAGTAGCGGATGAAGAAGTACCGTGACCGCTCGGCGAGATTCGGTCCGAGGTGGTCCATGAGCAGCGTGTCGTGGCTGCCGTGGTCGTGGACGTGGACGCCGCGCCACACGGGGAACCTCCTTGTCAGGGAACGTGGAACTCCACCGCGAGCTCCTCCGCCGCGCACGGCCCGCCACCATCCACATAGGACCCGGTGCCCGGCAGGCACTCCTGCAGCACCACGGGGACGCCCGCGTCTGCGCCGGTCACCGCGGCGCGAAACACCTTGACCAGCAACGGGTTCTGGAAGTCGAGGTAGTGCGGCTTGTAGTCGCGGGCCCTGCGGTGGGCCACGTCCGCCACCGGTCCCCCACCGATGCGCAGCCACCGGTCGTCGAGCCGGAAGAAGCACTCACGCGGCAGCCCGTTGGCCACCCGCCACCGCTCGACGGCCAGCATCAGGTCGAGGTCGTCCCGCCACGGCGCGAGCGCCGATCCGGCGGCCTCGGCCGGCAGCCACCAGGAACGCCGTGCCAGGACGACGCCGCCCACCGTCAGCCTCGGCAGCGCGGTCGTCCGCGACTCGCGGTCCGATCTGGTCGCGAGGTACATGTCCCACAACGAGTCGCGGTACCAGACCGTCGGCGTCAGCAGGTGCAGGAACCGGTACAGGTCCGGCCCGGCCGACGGTTGCAGTGCGTTCAGCGGGACGAGCGTCACCGGCGTGCCGTCGCGCCGGGAGACGAGTTCGAGGCGCCCTTGCCCGGCCCGAACGCACAGGTCCCGCAACGTCAACGCGTCGGGCTGGCTCGCCCGAGACCCCGGATACTCCACGGTGGACCGAGCAAGGGGTGGGTGCAGGTTGTAGTTCAGCCCGAGCACCGCGGCGAGGTCGGTCTGCCCGGGGTGCTCGCACACAGCGGCGCGGAGCGCCTGCTCGCCCCGGTCCGAGACCGCGCAGAACCGGGCGTGGAAAGCACCGA
>Ga0307512_10003500_pt1 | contig 18159 bp, 24 predicted proteins | sample 14_EM_MG_FD_200267 | JGI IMG/M metagenome (GOLD analysis project Ga0307512, IMG submission 200267) | Populus trichocarpa ectomycorrhiza microbial communities from riparian zone in the Pacific Northwest, United States - 14_EM | ecosystem: Host-associated > Plants > Roots > Unclassified | place...
CTTCTTTATCTTCCATCCTCAACCAGCAGCAGAGTGACATTTCGTTTTGTTTTCTTTGTTCACCTTTTCTGACGCCTTCGTTTATAACCATAACCCTCTTTTTCTTGACGCATACTGGTTGTGCACATTTTATTATCCTTCGAATCCTCTCATTGCAACCAGCTATTTATATCCTATTTTTCCCAATAAATCATGTATAAATATCTTATCCTCCTCGCCACCCTTCTATCCCCGATAGTCCATGGCAGTTGCATCCACAACACCTCCCTCAAGCCCCGCGCCGCAACCGGCGAAGTCCCAATCAGCAACTTCGGCTACACCGGCACGCAGGGGCCTCTAAACTGGGCTGCACTCTCCCCCGAAAACGCCGCCTGCTCTTCCTCAACCGTTCAATCCCCCATCAACATCGACAGCAAGTCCACATCCCTCCTCTCAACCCCACCCACCATCTCCATCCCCTCTGTTCCCTCCGCGGAATTCGAAAACCTCGGGACCACAGTCGAAGTGATTTGCAATGGCACCACAACCCTCAACGGCACAGACTTCACCCTCGCCCAGTTCCACCTTCACACCCCCAGCGAGCACAGGATCGACGAGGAGTACTTCCCCCTGGAAATGCACATGGTGCACGAGTCCGCCTCCGGAGGTTTGGCAGTGATCGCAGTGATGTTCCAGATGTCGTCGACGGAGACCACAGATCTTTTGACCGCCGTGACCAAGAACATCGGGGATATCGAAAAGCCCGGGACAAAGACGGAGACGGGGCCCTTAGACTTTACAAAGCTAATCGATCATGTACAAAAGAGCCCATTGTTTACATACACGGGCTCACTGACGACGCCGCCGTGCGCGGAGGGGTTGACTTTCATCGTCCCACAGAAGCCGCTGCCGATTGATGTCGACACATATAACAAGATCAAGAAGACGGTGCGGTTTAATTCGAGGTATACGCAGAACCAGGCGGGGGAGGAGAATGTGCTCGAGATGGGGTGTAAGGCTGCCGAGAACGGTATGTTACTCTTGAACGAAGATGGAGATTGATGCTGACGTGATGGTAGCGAGAGGTGGTCAGGCGGGCGGAAATGCCACGGTGTCTGCTACTGCGTCTGCACCGGTGTCTGCATCGGTGTCTGCATCGGTGTCTGCACCGGTGTCTGCACCGGCGTCGGTGTCAGCGTCGGCTTCGGCTTCGGCAGTTACCACTGCACCCGCTGGTGGAGAGGGCACGGGGAAGGATACGACCCATTGTATCATGGGGGCTTGCCATACGGTCCCCACAAAGCGGGTGCGGAGGTGGTCGAAGTTCTAGACGTGGGCGGAGTTAGAGGTTGTTTAAGTGCCAGGATTTTTTGTTGTGAATTTTGTTTAGGAGTTGGATGGGGGCGGGTATATATCATGATCATGAGCAAATCGAATGATGTGGTGTAGAAGTACATGTAATCGTTATATTGATCGGCTTTCGAGTGCAATGATGTGGAATGCATAAAGAACCAAATTAAAACTGTAATGTCGGGTCTTATGCCCAAACCTTCACTTTTTCCGCTAGCGCTTTGTGTGGAACGAGCTTGCAAGCGAGGCAAAGTTTTGTTTATGAGAGCAGTCTCCATCCATCCCATATAAATATAACCCCAAGTAATAACTTACTCACGTAGAGTACCGGCTAGGACTTATCCCTTTATCCTTTGTTGTGAAACGACTCGAATCGACGTGGTCGTGACGACCGAGGGTTTAAGTACTAATTACTAATTAAATCCTATCCATACTTATAGTAGTCACAAACCTAGGATCCTCCATCGTGCTCTTTAACGCAGGGTACAGTGCAATCCCTTCCCGAGTGCATACTGGTGATGAAACCCTTGCAGAATATGCAGGGCTCGATTCACCGCGAAGTGAAAAAGAACGTCAGTATACGAGTGCAACAATTCCTGCTCTCGTGCCCAGACACTTTTTTCGTTTTCGAGGAGCGAGCTTATGGGCGACAAGAAAAATCTAGGCAGTTTTCCCAAATAGCTGGCCTCCAGGTTTGCAGTGGCTTACTCTGTGCTCCAAATCCAGCCCTTCTTTTAGCCTCCGGCGAGCTTGCGAGCGACGAGAAATCTGGGAACGAGAGCAGGCTTACTCCTCAATTGTCATATAAAACCAGAGGAACCGTAGGATGGGATGTGATCTCGGATACCGCCACTATAGACTATAACACTATGCAGTGACATGCATCCATTGGAATACGCCACTGTCAATAACGCCATGTGGACTGCAGGGTAAAATTCCCTGATTGGATACCGCTACCAGACAGATTGATAGGTGCATGATATTCCTTGTCCACGTCATTCCATTTGCATTCCACAGCACCTTCCAGAGGTTTGGCCATTGTCAAGTGAATGTGGATTAAATAATTTACTCCTACGCAGATGCTTGTAACTTTATAATTAGACGGCGAATTTGCCTCCCGAAACACCATGAATTCGTCGTCAGTTATTATTATTAGTAATACTTTCAAGTAAAATCAATGTAGCTCGAATTTATATTGGTACTCTATTTTGCACACCGAGCGGTTGGTAAAAAGGTTAGCTAAGGCACTTGTACCTCTGATATTCATGAAATCATCGCAAACACTCTTGCAGAGGAGCTAATGGTTGTACCCCGCAAAGCTCATCTTGCTACATGCTACGACTGATGACGAAGTGGAATGTGGGGTAGGTGAGGGAAGGAAGAAACCTGGGAAAGTGGGTTGTGGGATGGAGAAAGAGTGTGTGGGTGAGTTTGAGACGGAAGGGACAATGTGGGTGGATGTCTTTTCTGATGATTACAGGGAGGCAGAAAGAGCCGGAAGATACTTAAAGTGGTGTGAGAAGGAGTACAGGAACGAGAGGTGTGGGTGTGGGATGGAGAAAGAGTACGGAAAGGTTGTGTGGAAGGGTGTGGGAAGGAGAGAGAGCACGAGAGCGAGAGGGTGTGGATGTGAAGAGTACGGAAGGGTATGTGTGGAAGGATGCGGGAAGGAGAAGGAGCACGAGAGCAAGACGGTGTGGGTGTGGGATGGAGAAAGAGCACGGAAGGGAGAAGAATGTGTGTGGCGGGGTGGGAAGGAGAATGTTTATGGATGATGATTGCCGGGTGGTAGAGAAGACTTTGTGTGTGGGTGGGTGTGGGTGTGTCCGTGTGGGTGTGCGCGTGAGGGTCTTTTCTGACGATTACCAGTAAGATGAAAGAGCACGGAAGAGAGAGTGTTAGTCGGTGATGATTACCGGGAGGTAGAGAAGACTTTGCGTGTGTGCGTGTGCGTGTCTTTTCTGACGATAACCGGGGGAAGGCGAAAGAGCACGGGAGGGGGTGTGTGGGTGGATGACGATTGCCAGAGGCAGAGAAGACTTCGAGAGTGCAAGTTTATGTATCTGTGTGTGGAGTGTGTGGAGTGGGTGTGTGTGTGTGTGGAGTGGGTGTGTGGAGTGGGTGTGTGTGTGTGTGTGTGTGTGTGTGTGTGTGGGTGGCGTTTTCCAGGAGGTACAGAAGACTTAGAGAATGTGTGTGTTTCTTGTCTTGTGTAGCCTGACAACGGGCGAGAGTTTCTATTCGCTGCAGAGACTCAAACCTGCAATCATGCATGTCGAGAGTACTGTAAATCGTATAATGTGGCTGTATCCGTGATTTTGCCTTTCTGACCATTACTAGCTACATATGCAGTGCATGCATATATAAGCTCAAAATTGGAAAAGGATCTGGAACGATATTTAAGCCGCTCGAAACAAATCCGGCTTTAAGGAATGAGTGCGATTGGCTGAAATAGAGGGTTTCCATGGGACTTTGAACAGTCAACAATCTTTGTTCTCCATTGTCTGCGCGTGCACCCCAATGTTTGAGAGATGTGTGGTCAAATCTAATCCCTCCCAACCAATGATGCTCTACTCGTTGCCATCAATACTAAAATATGCAATCTGTGAGACATGCTGGGTTTAAACCCAGACCGGTAATGATTGAATCATTCTCTACCTTTCGGGTTGCTTTTCTGACTTGCATTTCCTAGTACAGCAATATAAGCGTAGATACTTGGCACGGAGAGAAAAGATTCGAGATGCAGACGCCATAGGAAACCTAGCAAAAGTGTATTTGCCTCTTTTTTAAGCTCCATTTGGGCGTATGATAAAACAGCCAGATTATACGGCAATCTGGTCCCAACTCGTTACTTTCGGAGTACATGCAGGTTGCGTAGGAGATTGAATACATTACCTTTATTCGCCGTGGTTTCAGCTCTCTTAGCATCGGGTATGCAAGCAGCACGAACTCAAAGGTAAGCCCCGCTGTCGGGCAATGCAGCACCCTACTTGCCCTCTAACTGCCGCTAGCAGTTTACAAGTAGATCAGCTCATTTGATTGGAACGAACATGGATTCCAGGCGACATCAAGCGAAGTGTAGTGACAATATACCTTGCGACCGTTGAGATGGTATCTTTTTGTTTCTATTCTCAATTGTAGCAGGTACATCATATGCATTAGCTTCATCCGTTTTGTTGTCATCTCGCCTATCTCATCTCACTAGCACCCTGTATGTACTCACACCACAACGAAACAGTTAGAGGCGGATTGCAACTAGGGTATGTACCGGTCTGAGACGAAAATCTACAACTACAGATAATTTAAACCTACTGCTTCTGTTAAAATCCATCAATCAACTATGCACGACGTTTCTTCTATCTAAGTACCTTACAAACCGACACGATCTTGCTTACCTCTTCCTGCCATCCGTTTTGTTCTTTCGTCACTGCCTACTCCCTATCTCCAGACTCCAACGATCAGACATTATCAATTGTTTCGCCTCTTTTTACGCCAACATCTCATAGCTGAAGGTCTATGGATTGCTCGGATACATTAATACTACTCCCTCTCACAGTTACTGTAGCATTAGTGTTGCATCTGCTAGTGTGGTTCACCGGATACACTTGGGTCGAGGCGTTCGCAATCACGTTTGCAGTTGTGTTTCTTGCAGTCGGAGCTTGGTTGGGTTGGCGAAGGTATTGGCAATTGGATCAGCAGAGGGAAAGACATTCGAAACCCGAAGTCTTTCACCATGTGCGTAACTCATAACGGTAGTCAGTGCTATTCTAATATAGTAGCAGAAGGGGCGTTACCGGGCCATCTACGACATCGAAGGCGGTAGAAATATCCCCACCAGCCGCATCCCTACACCCGCACAGCCAGTAATAGTTCCTTCAAAGTCCTTTCGAGTCTCTCGCTCCTCAGTTTGCGCCTCTGCGGCTCTCTTTCCAGCCGGGGCTGGCTCTGCTAGTGCAACTACCAATTTTGACAGCGGCTCATCGAGTACCAGGAAAAGTCTCACATCCTACTTTGTTTATCTTGAAGGATTCGGTATAGAGGCCGTCGCGGATACTGGAGCAATGGTGGATGTGGTGTCACGGGAGTTTATTGAGCGCAACGATATTGCATGGAAGGTTATACCAGATTCCAAGGATGTTATTATTTTTTGTGGGGATGAACATGCAATGCACACGTCGGGTTATGTAGATGCTACGCTACGCTTCGAAGGTAGCGACGGGCTCTACGGACTCACTCTATATATTGTCGACGGGCTCCCGCTTGGTATCAACATGGTACTCAGTCATGATTTCCTGATTGAAACAGGAACTGTGGAGTTTAAACGGCCCGGTGCACGAACTAAAGCGATGGGAGGATTTTTAGTGGCTATCCTTGTTGCTGTTAACAAGCCGTCTCTAATCGAAAGACTTAAGCGGCATTTTGATCGTCGCCACCCATGCCCGCCGGATGAAAATCAGGCAGGTTAGTGCTATTTCTTCGGTCTTTTTCGTATGTACGTAAGCTTATAAGTGCTCTGCAGCAGCAATCGTGAACGATTTGAATCTTCGTGCTCGTGTCATAGAAATAAGTACCCAAGCTAAGGCAAATAGAGGGCCTCACTCAGTTAACGGCTTCGTTGTGATGCAAAATAACCGTATAGGATTGCCAAATATTCGTAACGGGCGGGACCCTTGATAGTGTTGTTCATATTGAAAATTTGTATTTGCTTAATCTTTCAGGGGTTTTTGGACCTTTAGACCTTTGGGTTTTTTTTAACCTCCGTTTTCTCTTTAAGTATGCATGATGATGATGATGATGTGAGTTGGGGAGTTGGATTTATAAACTTGTATTTACTTATTTCTATATACGTTTTTTGGTGCCGATTCTGTACAGACTACAGATTTATAAAATTGCAGCTACTTAGTATCTACCGTTGTACAAAAGCAGATATATCGTACCGATCCTGTGGAGGAACAATCTCGGAACGTTGTCTCGCACCCCATTTAGCGTGTTAGTTACCCGCTCGTACCTAGGCCAGCGAAGCGATCAGGGCTGAGGGTTACTCCGCCTGCCATCGTCTAGAGCGAGACAACTCGGAACGTACCCATGGCGTGTATTTTGGGTACTTCGGTTCTGGCAGTGTTTTCAACTCTTGATTTTTCACTACGGTACTCACTTAAGTACATACCATAGTGAAAAATTAAGGGTTGAAAACACACTGCCAGAATCGAAGTACCCAAAATATACGCTGTGAGTACGTTCCAAGGCTGTTCTTCCACAAGATCGGTACGAAGCATGCACCAAATTCAAGTCAAATCTGGCTTTAACGGTGCGTTAATATACACTGGTTACGGATTTTTCAACTGTGCTTTTTACAACGGTAGGTAAGTACTTAGGTACAACGTGGTTACTTAAGTATTTGTGAATCCACGTGTACCACACTCCGAGACTAGAATCCATCTTGAGAGTATGATACTTGCTTGTGAATTCTTTGCATTGACAAACTTCACTACAGGAGAGTGGTCCGTTCTGGCCCGTTCGATTGTCTAGTTGTAACTTGGAAAATAAATTTCTTCCTACTAGGACAGATATAAGTTTGAAATACAGACCTGGTTGACTTGCTGGAGCGTTCGGTTGACCAAAAAATCGACAGGCAGAATGGTCACATGGAAGTTCTACGGGTGATACTTTAGGGGCAGATAGAACTGCGATATCTGTACGTACCAAACCCCCGAAGTACAACTTCATTATCTATCTCTGGATTTGAATAGTATTTTCGAGATACTACTCGACCAATAGTTGTCTAGTGATAAAATGAATCGACGCTGTGGGGAACGCAGCCCAGTCGCATACTTGCTAAGAAACATGACTAGAAGGCATCTGATATACTAGGTATGTCTGCATTGACACAGAGCATGGCCACCCAAGACATATTATGGAATTGGAAAGAAGTAATTACATTCTCTATACCGCTGGAAATTCCGTAGCTGGTATATGGGTATCGCCATAATAGAGACTCGCACCAGAAGCATTGGCCATGTGCACTTTCACCTTTTTGACACCCTAAGTCAAGCTCCGTTCCTACTGATATATACAACTAGAACTGCCGCATATCTGGCCCACATTTAGTAATTGATTTACTCGTTTGGTCATTGAGTTGGACTTACGCCGCAGTTGCTCCAAACACTTCCCCTTTTTTACCTCTTGTAGTCAAAGATAGTCCAGCAGCGAACAATAGTGTATATACGCATATCATTCCCAACCTCAGACCCTCCGCACGCACATAATGAAGACTGGCGATTGCGCCGATCAATAGACAAACCGCCAGCAGAAGGGCAATGAAGTCCGATAGCCGATTGATTTTGTTCTCTGAGTAGTAGAATACCGGGCTTGATGTTTCTGCGGCTTCCGTGGATTTCACCTAGAGAATGCATATCAGTATATCGCTGCTCCACCCGAAATTATTTATTTACTTTGAAAAAATGTCCAAAATGGTCTCTGGTAAAATTCGACAACGGATCCCTTGCACTGTATCCACCGGACAAAGCTACCAAATCGTGGGGCTGGCTAAGGTATTCATCCCCCAGGTCAATCAACGGTCGTGTAGCAGGATGTCCGTCCTGATTCATCCATCCATCGAGTGCCTTGAGGACCCGCCCTGGTGGCTCTTCCAAAGCAAGAACTTGGCTGTAGCGTATAAGGGCGTTATCTGTATGCTAATATTAGTATTACAATCATGTCAACTGTCAAATCCACTCACTATACTCTTCTAGTTTGTTCCTCATGGTACTGGCAACCTTGCATCTCACCTCGTCTTCTGGTGCGCGGCCATCTAGTACAGACTGCCATGATCTCAACCGGACATGCTTGTCGGAGTTCCGATTATCATTAGTATCCAGTTCTTTGAGTTCAGCCTCCAGTATCATAAGCTCCGTTTGCATGTTCAACAAGTTTCTCGCATTTAAGCTGCTGAACTTGCGAAAGACGGCGAGGTCTGGAGAGCTGGAGATATAGCTAGCTACCGATGGGTAGCCTTTGGGGGGAGATGGTACTGGTAAGGGTGGTCGTGTCTGGGATGCCATGATAATGGATGGAGGAGACTGAGCGATGGAATGAACGGAGATCGCCACATAGGAAAGTTGGCGCTTCTGTACGCACACGTCGGATTTTCAGGTATTCGCCTAAAACCCTAACCCAACCCGATGTTAATATTGAAGTTATAGGGCTAGGGATTTGGTGGTCGAATACTTAAAATGACAGCCATCTTTCTATGTTTTTAGCTGGAGAGCTCAAGAAATTAGGATCGAGAGAGGATATCAAGCAATTGGAACAGGTAAACAAGCTGTTGCTAAGAGAATATTGTGCGATTGGAAGGGGGTTGACAAGCAATTGAAAGAGGATATCAAGCAATTGAGGCTCATGCTGAAAGATACGAATGGTACTCTTTTGAAGGTGAGGTCTTATTGACATTTCTTACCATAATTTGTGATAAGCGTTATCTCGTAATATGGGTTGCTTGGGCTAAAGATCCCTTGTGTATTTTATGATAGTAGCAGTAGCTGGCGAAAGTACCAGGTGCTTGAGCTAGTATTTAGTAATAAGGTACTAGCATTATAGCTAATATAAGGAATCGGAGTTTGGGATAGTGTGGGCAGGTGTAATATTGGATAGGTTTATGTAGTTGATATCGGTGGGAGGGCGTATAGCTGTAGATTGTTGGCTGTTGCGGATATAGGTTGTTTTGAATGTGTGCCACGTCTGAGACTAAGCTTCTATAGCGCTGCTTTTAACTCGAATCGTGGCTATGGCGCGGTATTTATGACCGAGGGTTTAAGCAGCATCCATCGGGATACCAGCGCAGAGCGAGACAAGGAGCCGTCTAGGAAAGCACCACATTTGTACCTCGTACACATGAGACCGTAAGAATCCTGGGAAGCATCTCAGCGTTCCAAGCATCTTCTCCTTGACGAGTGCGGGTGGTAACGGAACCGCACTGCTCCCCATACAAAACCTACCCCATTTACCCGAGATGCAGTTAGATATTCTTATCGATATGGGATTTACATTTTTCTAAACCCTTCAAGCTACCCAAAAGTCCTTTGTAGATGATGGGACATCATAGAATTCCGTAGGCTTGGGAATAGGCCGTAGACGGAGTACAGCCGTTATTTTTTGACAATTCTCGTGAAGGAAGCCGTGGGGGGAAGGATGTACGATAAGGAAATCTTGTGTCTGAAATCCTCCCTGGAGAGGTTTAACTACACGACTAAACCCCTTCTCTCTGATCTTTTATTTTTATAGCTGTAGGGCAGAGACTGTAGTATTGCTTGTAATGTTATCAACCGCACAGCCCCGAGATCGAGAATACTTACAGGTACTGATAGCCTTGTTTCCGGTAAGCTTTTGCTCTTTCCAGCTGTTGATCAGCTATTTGATTGGTAGTCTCGGCATTCCGAGAGTGTTTATTCAGGGAACATGGATTCCCACGCACTGGGTGTCGTTGTGCATTATGCACTCTTGTACCCTACTTGCATTATTATATATTATTATATACATGTGGAAACCAAAGAAGGAAGAAGCAATGCAAGAGCTCTCGTTGGCTAGGTTTTCATAAGGCGAGTTTGCTCGATGAAATTGATCGAGAGCACTGAAGCCGCCGGTCTTCTATTTCACGCAAAAGCCATTTAAACGGCCAAATTCTGCGGCTTGCTGTCTCTTCGTTGCTATTTGAAGGTGTACTATTACCCAGTCCTTTATGCTGTTTATTTGTCACTTCAATGCTCGGCTGAGCATATTTATCTTCTCTACATATCACCATGTCAACGTCACTAGTGAACCGCAACTTCAGAGCCACAGGTTCGTCAACCCAAGTAATAACCACAATAGGGCACCTGGTTGCAATCGTTATAAGCTCGAGTACTGCTACACTAATCCCTTCAACGGACGATATAAGCCAGAATAACACGAATCCAAGTGAAAGAAGAATTTGGCCCGACGACTATTTCTTCACTAACTGTGGGTGTCTTGGGGGGTTTTGTTTGGTCTGTTAGCTTTGGTTCCATGTTGTATATGGATCTATCGTAAGGTAATGACAATACTGGTGTATAGCACGAACGCCCTTGGATGCCAACTTACATTGTAGTTATAACGGCGAAGAACCCCGCGAACCATGACACCAACTCGTCGGCTTCCAGGCATTCCACCTCTTCTCCACCCATCTCGCCAGGTCCAGCCTTCGCTTTACATCTGCCTTTCATCTCACCTGCTGCCACCATTTCACCAACACGTCCGATCACCGTAGCTTTCTGACAACCTTGCGGATATTGGAGCTCCAAGTCCATGCAATGAACCATGACATTTCACTCGCTCCGCGATCTACCACTGATGTAACAGCCAACTCGTCTCGTACCTTCGCCAATGGCGACGCAGTATCTAGCGCGACATAGTAGTCCAGCTAATTGTTCGTGGATAAAAGGGGTAATATAAGTGGGTAAAAACTTTAGGGAGGGTTGGTACCGTTATTTCTTTGCATATTTTGGATGACAATGAGTGAGATTCCGTGTCTGATATAGCGTTATCTGCCATGAGGCTTTGCCTACTACATAATAGTGTCTCGTTTCTGTTAAGGCTAGTGCGGTAAGGCTGGTCCGTTAGCTTCACCCGTTGTAGCGCAACGCATCGTTCTCCTAAATCCGTCAAAAATATAGACTTGTATTAAAACCATAAGTACTATCAAGCGTGGGTAGATTTGGAGATGTATACTTGGAAATGTATTTATGGAAATGTATTTATGGAAATGTATTTATGGAAAATAGCTAAAACGTCCGTTGTTGAAAAGGATCTTTTGAATCCTTTGAGCTTAAGCAGGCCTTTGGTTTTCTTTTAACATAGATTTCTATGTGGGGTCAGTCTCGGTCTGCTGAGCGTTGAGAATTAGGTGTCACAGATTTACAGTGTGTGCTCTGTAGTCAGCATGTTAGCAACTGGCGGATACAGCGAGTCTGAGCTAATTGGCCTGAATGATTGAGAATTCTGCAAATCCCAGCAGAAGGAAGATGTGGCCATTATTGTGGTGTTTGTGCTTGTTTTAGGAGTCGTTCAATTGTACTTATAGTTCACCAGAGTGGCGACGCCGGGTAAACATTGTGACGTCGGTAGCACGTGATAAGCGCGGCTTAAGTTCGCGATTGCTCGCGTCACTTCCATTAGCACACGTTATACAGGGGGCCTAAAATCCCCGCTCACTGCATCTCCATCTTTTTGCCTTTCAATCATAACTCCGCAAACACAAGCCTACCCATCATTCCTCGGCCAACATGCCCTCGGTTGTGTCGCAAAAACGACACGTCGACGAGGATGAAGACTCCTCCGAACACGACCAAGATCACGACGACTCTCCACCGCTTTCCAGCCCACCTTCGTCAGCATCAGCTAGCAGCAAGCGTGCCCGTATTGTCGAAAAGAGAAATAGCCGCCCTAACCGTCTCGCCCGTCGGGCTTTCACGATAGATGAAGATGGAGACGAAGAAATGGATGGTAAACAAGAGGAGGGCGATGGTGACGAGTCCGTTGACCTTGAGGGTGGAGCTCTGCCTCCTGCCGATACCGATGTCGAGGCGGAAGAGGATCTCCTTGACGAAGATTACGAAATCACTGCGGACGACCAGGAGTACCAGGCCGGCTCGATTGTTCGCATTAAACTTATTAATTTTGTCACCTACACCTCTGCCGAAATCCGCCCGGGGCCCAGTCTCAATATGATCATAGGACCAAATGGCACGGGAAAGTCGACAATTGTGTGTGCAATATGTCTTGGTTTGGGTTGGAATCCCACCCATCTGGGACGAGCAAAAGAAGTCAGCGAGTTTGTCAAACACGGATTCCAAGACGCTTTCATCGAGATTGAGCTTCAGGGGCGTAAGGATGAGCGGAATCCGGTGATTAAGAGAAAGATCAGCCGTGAGAACAACGGCTCAACGTATTATCTGAATGGTGAGTGGTTATCATAGTTGTCCATTTGCTGGCAGGAGCTGAGCTATTTGTAGGCAGAACAACGACCCATGCTGCGATCCAAAAACTCACCAAAGGCTTCAACATACAGATTGACAATCTCTGCCAATTCTTGCCGCAAGACCGTGTCAACGAATTTGCGCACCTTTCGGATTCGTTGCGATTGATTGAAACGGAACGTGCCGCAGCTGGCCCGGAAATGCTGGGCTATCATAAGAAATTGATGGAACTTTGGAAGGCTGTGGCTGGCGAGAAGGAAATCCTGAAAAGCGACAAGCTTGCACTTCAGCAGCTTGAAGCTCGACAGGCGGTACTTCAACAAGATGTTGACCGTCTACGAGAGCGTCAGGAGGTTATGGCCAACATTGAACTTCTCCAGAAGATGAAGCCTTATATTAAGTATCGTGAAGCTAGGGCGGCATCTGCAGCGGCGAAACAACAAGTCAAAAATGTAGAAGCAGAGCTACAACAGCTGAAGGCGGAGTCGGGCCCAGCAATGGAGAGGCCTAAACATAAGAAGCGCTACAAGGAGACAATCCAGAGGGCATTGGAAGATCGGCAGACAGTCCTTGAAGAGAAGCAAGGGAAAGTCCACACACAAAAGACCAAAGTTATTCCCCAGCTTGAGGAGAAAATCAAAGAAGTTGAAAAGGAAATTAAAGCCGAGCATGCCCAGGAAGAAAAGAGGAAAGAGCAGGCCAGAGAGTTAAAGCGGAGAGTTGAGAGTACTAAGAAAAAGCTTGATAATGGACCTCCAGAGATAGACGTTCAGTTCTACAACGATAAACTTGTGAGGCCAATATCGTCTCCTTTCAACTGAACCATCACTAACAATATACAGACGGAGAAACGCCGTGCAATAGAAGCATTACAACAGCAAATGGGTGATATTCAAGCGGAATTTGAACCCATTAAGAGAAATGGCACAAACATCAATGCCCAACTACAGCGTGAGAAAGCAGAGTATGTTTATTTCTTTCCTGTTAGTTTACATCATTAACACTGTCTAGCCTCCAACGATTAGAATCTGTCACTGGCCAACGAGAAACAATTCTGCGAGACCGGCTCGACAGGCCAGGGCGGGAAACTTACGAGGCCTGGCAATGGTATCAAGAGCATAGGGATGAATTCGAACAGGAAGTCTTTCCACCTGCTGTTCTCTGCTGTTCGGTAAAGGATTCGCGTGCCGTTGACGCAATTGAATCACTCATTAGAGGTTGCAATACGGCTTTTTTGTGCCAAAACACGAATGACTATGAAAGGTTCACCAAGGAGGTGATTGGAGTTGCAGGCCATCCGGGGCTTGGCCTAGCAAACATAACGATCAAGGATTTTTCCCGCTCCCATGCGCCGAATCTTGAGAACCAACAGAGACCACACACGAAGGAAAGGGTAACTTTTATACTCCCAGTTTACTTGAACCCCGCTGACGATTTGAAGCTGGCAGAGCTAGGGTTTGAAGGTGTTGCCTTGGATTTCATTGAGGCACCGGATCCAGTTCTTAATATGCTCTGCCATGAATCTCATGTTCACAGAACTCCAATGTCTGCTCGTGAGTTTACCCCGACAGACAACCAACGCTGCGAGACCGCCGGCCTCAACACGTGGATTGCCGGAAAAACTATCTACCAATTCCAAAGCCGTTACGGTGTTTCCACTACCAAGGTTACCCCCATCCGTCCTGCAAGGATATACAAAACGCAGCAGGTCGACCAAAACCAGAAGCGAGAGAAGGAGCGGAAGGTTTCGGAGTTGGAATACCAATTAAATGAGCTCAAAGGCGATCTTAAGAAGCGCCATGACGAGCATAAGGAACTCATGACCGAACTTAACGAAGCTAAGGCAGAGAGGCAAAAAATCTTAACGGAAAAAACCTCCAAGCAGGACGCCTTGGGCAAATATAACAAATTAAAGGCCGAGTACAGCAATTTTGAGGAAAAACTGAAGAAAATGGTGAATGCGGGGTCCGACTACCAGGATACTGTGGAGGAGCTAGAAGCAAAACTTGATACGCTTGGAATGAAGCGTGCACAGGCGGCGATTGACTTTGTGGTTTGTGATAATTAACACCCATTTGTTGCTAGCGGCGCTGAAAAATGACTCAGGAACTGGTTGGCGATCTGGTCGATGTCCACAACAAACTCATCCAGCTCCGATTACGTTACGTCGAAGCTGCAAGTGACGAGAAACTCTTGAACGCCAAAAATGAACACATTATAAGAAGGATAACTGAAATGGAGGACCAGCTTCAAGATGGTAGAATACTTTGTTTTGCCTGATTATAAATTGACGGGAACTGACATTCTCCAGTCCGGAGGCGCGCTAAGGCGCTAAGGGTTCAAGCCACCAAGGATAGAGATGTCATGGCGGCGATCTTCGAAGAAGCGTCAGAGGAGGACCGACAAAAAATAGGCAATCTCCCGCCGGAGAAAACGGTGGCAGATGTGGAGGATGACATCGAAACTGAACAAGCTCGTCTGGAACTCATTCACGAAGGGAATCCCAACGCCCTTAAACAGTACGAGGAGCGTAAAGTTAGGATTGAAAACCTGACGACCAAGATTGCCGAACTGGAAGAAAAGCTCGAGGAGCAGAATACTGCAATTCGCGAAGTGCAAGAAGTGTGGGAACCTGAACTTGACGCACTTATCGCCAAGATATCAGCCGCCTTCTCGAAGAGCTTCCAGAAGATTGGGTGTGCTGGAGAGGTCAGGATCTTCAAATCCGACGAAGGATTCGACAAGTGGGCTGCCGAGATCCTTGTCAAGTTCCGCGAAGGAGAGAATTTCCAGGTGCTTAATGCTCAGCGCCAGTCCGGTGGTGAGAGAGCAGTTAGTACCGTCTTTTATCTCATGGCCCTGCAGAGTATGGCCAAGAGTCCGTTCAGAGTTGTGGACGAAATCAACCAGGGGATGGACCCCAGGAACGAGAGAGTTGTTCACCACCGCATGGTCAACATCGCGTGTCAGGAACATACCAGCCAGTAAGCTGCATCCCTCGATTCTAGCGATTTATGATAGATGCTAATGAATGATGTGACAGGTATTTCTTAATCACCCCCAAACTCCTTAGCGATTTGATGTATCATCCACGGATGAAAGTGCACTGCATCTATTCCGGAGAATGGGTTACAGACGTCGTCATGGATTTTGACAGGTATCTTCAGGCTGGAAGGAGATTGAAGGCGTCGAAGGGCAAGGCGATCAACGGCAGATCCAGACGCAGCGAAAGTGCAGCTACCACTGCCAATGGGGAGGAGCCTAGCGAGGAAGAGGATTGAAGAGACGGTTAGAAGGCGTTGCGATATTTGCGCGTAGCGGTGTTTGGGAATGCTATTCTTTTGTCTCCTTTGTCAGGGTTAGTGCTAAAATCTGGGGTATAGTCATTCTGGCGCGGATATTCTGTGAATTATCTTGCTTGGGTAAAATTGGAATGCCGCACGCAAAAGTCTAAGTAAGACGATAGATCTTGTGAAGACAACACAGTTGGCTTAGGTGTTGTGTTGGGGAAATGATGGAAGGATATAGTGGAGAGGTGGGGCGGGATCTCGGGAAGTGGTTCAAGGGGGTTGCTTTGTATCCCGGTACCGATACTCCTGACTTTATACCTCCATAATATGACACTTTGACCTTGCCATTTCATCAGCCTACCAACTGGGAATCTTATGCCGTGCAAAGAAGCCTCAATGGCGGCTTACCTGTGTGGTAGCTCGAGCAAAAATTATTATTCGTCATCATACTGTCTCCAAACCACAACCACCATTTAGCCATCTTCATCACAACAACCACAACAACCAGACAGGGGGCCGATCAATTTCAGCATGTCCCCTCCAACGTCTTTCCCGCTCCCGTCGCCCTCACTTGTGAGAAATAGCTCCACCCTGCACTCACCTATGTCCATACCGTCTCCTTCAGCCGCCCCTACACTGACACTACCATTGAGCACCCGCAAAGCATGTGACCCCTGCCGCCTCTCAAAAGCGCGTTGCGAGCCGTTGACCAGCGCCGACATGGCAACTCTTGCGAGCGGGAGCGATGCCAGCAACATCTGCCAGCGCTGTATAAAGACAGGGCGGAGGTGTGTGTTTGGCGAACGAAGTCGCCGGAAGCGGAGGAGAACCGACGGCGACGGCGATGGCGGAACCGATCGGGATAAAGTTAACCGGTTGGAAAAGAAGCTTAGTATGTTGGAGGCTAGGCTTGAGACTACGACCAAGTTACCGAGCGAGCGGGAAGAGGAGAGTGATCCTGGCACAGGTGCTGCACACGCGTTCTTGGAGATTACTACTGGTCGTATTGACGGGCGAACTTGTAGATTATGGCTACTATAAACCCCCGAACACCGCCTCGATACCCGCTTCTCCCTCCGCAGCAGTACCTCAGCACGCGTCCGCCGCCCCGCTCGCCACAAGTTGCACCAGTTCGCTCTTGCTGTACAATACCGAGACTCTGAAGAGCACGTGTCAAAAGCCGAAGTCCGTGCTGGAGCCAGACGTGATTACTCGCAATGTCCTCAGCCTTTCCAATGCCACAGCGCTGTATTCCCACTTTCTCAACCATATGCTCCCTCACTTCCCGTTTTTTGTTACTACCAATTCGTTCGCCCACACTCGCAGCCACAAGCCAGTACTCTTCCTCGCCATCCTTGCCGCGGCTTCAGCCTCCATCGGTGATGCAGACATACGAGCCAAACTCCTCGACGACATGTATGCGGCATTGTCGCGCACCATCTTCCCCGGCGACAAGAGCCTGGAGCTGGTACAGGCAATCATCATAACAGGGACCTGGTTCCATGCTCCTGCAACAGCGGGGCACTCCCGCATCTGGATGCTGACCGTGCAAGCTACTGTCATAGCTATCGACCTAAAATTTGCAGCCTCGGAGGACCTGGATGAGCGGAGAGCCCTACTCGCGTGCTACGCTAACAGCACATTGGCGTCGGTTATCCTTCGCCGCCCTGTGTTACACCGATACGGACGGAGGATCCAGGAATCTCTTGAGCTCGTGACAAACACAGGCACGGACAGCGATTATATCGTCACCTCCTACGTAACGCTGATCCGTTACATGGAAGAGGTGTATGGAAACAGCGGGGTCATCGACGGCGACTACATTCCAGCACCGAGTGCGCAAGTAGTAAGCTGGGTATTGGAAGCGTTTACTCAACGAATCGCAGCACTCCGCAAAAAAATTAACAAAACCATCAAACCCTCACCAGTCAAGGAGAGCATGGAGATCGCACACCTTGGCATGGCGGTACAGGTGTTCGCAATCGTTTTCGACATACCCGGAGGAATCATGAACGTGCAGGTAAAACTGCTGCAGGCGGCACACGAGACCCTCGACCACTTCCTAAAATGCTCTGCAGAAACCCTGAAATCCTCCCCGTTCATCGTCTTCGGCAGAACCGCAAATGCTTGTTCCGTACTGCTACGCCTCGCATCCACATTGGTCGGCGAGCGCAATAGCAGTAGCAGTAGCATAACCGCACCAGAACTCCACAGCGAAGGCAGGCTAGAATTCGAAAGCAGGCTAGAACAACTCAAGATCATGTACTACTTGACAAAACTGATTGAACGGCTCCGTTCGCTTCTTGGCCCTTCCTCCACCTCTGGAGAGGGAGGCGGTGGAGGAAACAGGACGCTTGCAACGACCCTAGCCCTCTTCGAGGGAATGAAGGTATACTACAATAAAAACCTTGCACCACCACCACCATCTCCTCCTCCTCCTCCTCCTCCTCCTCCTCCTCCTCCTCCTCCTCCTCCGTCGCACCCCGAAGAGGGTGAAGCACTCGCTGCGGCTTCGATACTGTGTGGAACCCCAACGGCGTATCCACAGTATA
>Ga0307512_10003501_pt1 | contig 18159 bp, 14 predicted proteins | sample 14_EM_MG_FD_200267 | JGI IMG/M metagenome (GOLD analysis project Ga0307512, IMG submission 200267) | Populus trichocarpa ectomycorrhiza microbial communities from riparian zone in the Pacific Northwest, United States - 14_EM | ecosystem: Host-associated > Plants > Roots > Unclassified | place...
CGAAGTCCCCGACCTGCTACGCACCGTCACCAACCTCGAAATCTACCGAGTCTGGGGATAAACGTTCTGAATAGGGCTCCAGGTGGCGCGCCGGTTGGCGCTTCATCAATGCTGCTGGAGCGAAAGCCGACTGACAATATCACCCGAAATCGTTACTGATCAGGTGTGGGCATCCATAATTTCTCAATATCCGTAATGGCGGTGAAATACCCCAACGGCAGCCGTCGCGCCATACCCAGTCCTCTTGGCTGGATAGGCAAGCGCCAGCTCCTACCCATTTAGGTATTTTTGTCGCGCACACGGAGGTCGGTCAGCTCAGGCGATGCCACACTTTCCTTGGAAATGGGCGCTTGGCGACGGTCACGGGGGCGCGACTATTCCGTGAGGTTTCGGTGATCAAGAGGCCTGGAGGTCGCCGCGGGCGATGCGGTTCCCGGATCAGCGTTTCTGAGTAGATAAATAAGGTGAAATATCCGGTGGGCCTGCGCCGATGCCTACACCGGGACCAGCGCCGACACGGATCGAACACCGGCACAGACCGATACCAAGACGGAGCCGATGCCAGCACGGACCGAGATGCCGGCGCAGGGCCGGCAGGCCGGTCACATCCCGGCGGCCGATCCGCACCATGCCGCCGTCCAGCGTCTCCAGGCCGGCCACCATCCGCAGCAGCGTGGTCTTGCCGCAGCCGCCCGGCCCGACCAGCACCAGGCCGATGCCAGCACGAGCCAATGCCAGCACGAGCCGACACCGACACGCACCGCCCGCGGCACAAGCCGGGTGGGTCAAGGACCGGGTGGGTCAAGGACCGGGTGGGTCAAGGACCGGGCGGATCAAGGACCGGGCGGATCAAGGACCGGGTGCACCATGAGCCGGCCGGGCGTTGGTCGGTGGGGTCGGTGCATTCGGTCCGGGTCGTTGGCTCGGGTCGGTGGTTTGGTGTGCCGACGGGGCTGAGTATTTCCGGTTGATCGGGTGGGCGCTCGGCGCGGGGCGGGAGACCGTGTGGGCCGAATTGTCCGGGGCCTTGTCGGCGTCGTGCCATTTGATGTTTGTCGTTGTTTTGGGCGCTGTGGGGGCGGGATTGCGGGGGGCGCATTCATCACTTACGATGTGCTGACAATGCCGCGCCTGTCGGCATTTGGAGACACGGGGGAATGTCTTGAACAGAAGAATACTGGCGCGCGTCACGTCGTTGGTGGCTTCCGTCGTCGTTGCGCCGCTTGCTGTTGTTGGGCTTAATGCCGCGCCGGCTCTGGCGACCGCCCATTGCAGCAGCAGTGGGAAGCCTATTTCGACCTCCGGCAAGTTTACCAACAACACCGGGCACACCATGATGGTCAAGGGTGACGCGCTGGTCAACGGGGCTTTCAAGACGGTGGAACGGGCGATCGGCAAGGAAGGTGGCACGGCCTGGGGCGCCGGGATCTGTGATGCCGACTTCTTCAAGGCCTATTCCGATTTCATCAGCAACGGCGTCGTCTACGACGGCGACGTGTACAAGAAGATGACCCTGACGTGGGAGTGTCACAACTTCGCCGTCCAGCCCGGCACTCCGGTCAACACCGAGTGCGGGTGAGCTAGAAATGCCGCGGCCGGGGCGCATCACGTGGATGCGTCCCGGCCGCGTTCTGGTGCTGTGGTCAGCGGGAGGCGCCGGCGCGGCGCTTGCTCCAGACGTCGAAGGCCACGGCCGCCAGCAGCACGGCACCCTTGACCAGCATGACCTGCTCGGTCTTCGCGCCGATCAGCGACATGCCGTTGTTGATCACGCCCATGATCAGGCCGCCGGTGATGGCTCCGACCACCTTTCCGACACCGCCCTGGACCGCCGCGCCGCCGATGAACGCCGCCGCGATGGCGTCCAGTTCGAACTGGTTGCCAGCGGTCGGGTTGGCCTGGTTCAGCCGGCCCGCGAAGACCACGCCGGCCAGCGCGGCCAGGATTCCCATGTTCACGAAAATCCAGAAGACGACCGACTTCACCTTCACGCCGGACAGGGTGGCCGCCTGCAGGTTGCCGCCCACCGCGTAAATCTGCCGGCCGAAGACCGCCCGGTTGGTCAGCAGCGAATAGCCCACCACCAGGAATGCGAGCAGGACCAGCACCCAGGGCAGATTCCGGAATCGCGCGAGTTGCACCACGAGGAACATGATGAGCACTGCCGCCACCGCGATCCGCAGCACGAACAACGGCATTGCCGCGACGTCCTGGTTGTAGCGCAGCCGGGCGGCCCGGGCGCGCCATTGGGTGACGACGATGCCGGCCACCGCGATCAGGCCGAGGATGATGCTGAGCAAATCGGCGCCGCCGAGCACGCCCAGGCCGATATTGCCCAGATAGCCCTCGGTGAATCCATTCGCCAGGGTCCGGACCGGGTCCGGGAACGGGCTGATGCCGCGGTTACCGAGGACCATCAGGGTGAGCGCCCGGAAAAGCAGCATGCCGGCCAGCGTGACGATGAATGCCGGAATGCCGAAATAGGCGACCCAATAGCCCTGCCACGCGCCGATGATGCCGCCGACGACCAGGGTGATCGCCAGCGCCAGCGGCCAGGCCATGTGCCACTCGACCATGAGCACGGCCGCGACGGCACCGCAGACGGCCACCACCGAGCCGACCGACAGGTCGATGTGGCCGGCGATGATGATCAGGATCATCCCGATCGCGAGGATCAGGATGTACGAGTTCTGCACGATGATGTTGCTGATGTTCTGCGGCTGCAGCATGTCGCCGTCGGTCAGCACGGTGAACAGCAGCACGATCAGCGCGAACGCGATGTAGATGCCGCTCGAGCGCAGGTTGAGATTCAGCCGGGAGGACCGGCCCGGCGAATCTCCCGGCCCGGCCGGGAGTTCGTCGACCGCGAGGTCGGCGTTGGTGGGTGCGACGCTTGTCATCGCGGCTACTCCGTTCCTTTCGTCATGAGCACCATCAGGTTCTCCTGAGTGGCGTCCGCCCGGGGCACTTCGCCGGTGATCCGCCCGGCCGACAGGGTATAGATCCGGTCGCAGAGGCCCAGCAACTCGGGCAGCTCCGACGAGATGACCAGCACCGCCTTACCCTCGTCGGCGAGCCGGTTGATGATCGTGTAGATCTCGTACTTGGCGCCGACGTCGATGCCGCGGGTCGGCTCGTCGAGGATCAGCACGTCCGGGTTCGTGAAGATCCACTTGGACAGCACGACCTTCTGCTGGTTGCCCCCGGAGAGCTTGCCGGTGATGCTCAGCACGCTCGGCGCCTTGATGTTCATGCTCGTCCGGAACTCGCCGGCGACCTTGTATTCCTCGTTCTCGTCCACCCAGCCGTGCTTGGCCAGCCGGTCGAGCCCGGCCGCGGACACGTTGCGCTTGATGTCCTCGATCAGGTTGAGGCCGTAGCGCTTGCGGTCCTCGGTGGCGTACGCGATGCCGTTCTTGATCGCGTCCTGGACCGACCGCAGCTGGATCTCCTTGCCGTCCTTGACGATCCGGCCGGTGATGCCGATGCCGTAGGAGCGGCCGAAGACGCTCATCGCCAGCTCGGTGCGGCCGGCGCCCATCAGCCCGGCCAGCCCGACGATCTCGCCGCGGCGCAGGGTGAGGTTGGCGTTCGCCACCACCACCCGGCCGTGCTGGGTGGGGCTGTGCACGGTCCAGTCCTCGATCCGCAGCACCTCCTCGCCGACGTGCGACTCGTGCGGTGGGAAGCGGTGGTCGAGGTCGCGGCCGACCATTCCGGAGATGATCCGGTCCTCGGTGACCTCGCCGCCGGCCATGTCCATCGTGGTGATCGTGCGGCCGTCGCGCAGGATGGTCACCCGGTCGGCGATGGCCATCACCTCGTTGAGCTTGTGCGAGATGATCACGCAGGTGATCCCCTCGTCGCGCAGCCCGCGCAGCAGGCTGAGCAGGTGCGCCGAGTCCTCGTCGTTCAGGGCGGCGGTGGGCTCGTCGAGGATCAGCAGCCGGACCTTCTTGGAGAGCGCCTTGGCGATCTCGACCAGTTGCTGCTTGCCGACCCCCAGCTCGAGGATCGGGGTGGTCGGGTTCTCCGCCAGCCCGACCCGGCTGAGCAGCTGGGCCGCGGCGAAGTTGGTGGCGTTCCAGTCGATCAGGCCCCACCTGGACTGCTCGTTGCCCAGGAAGATGTTCTCCGCGATGGACAGCTGCGGTGCGAGCGCCAGCTCCTGGTGGATGATGACGATGCCGCGTTCCTCGCTGTCGCGGATGCCCGCGAAGCGGCACGGCTCGCCGTCGAAGGTGATCTCTCCGTCGTAGGAGCCGTGCGGGTAGACCCCGGACAACACCTTCATCAGCGTCGACTTTCCGGCGCCGTTCTCCCCGCAGATCGCGTGGATCTCACCGCGTTCCACGGTGAGGTTGACATCCTGGAGCGCCTTGACTCCGGGGAATGTCTTGGTGATGTCCTGCATCTGCAGGATCGTGTCAGTCATGAGCGTCCCATCGGGCAGGCGCCTGAAACCGGGGGTTCCCCGCCGCCGGCGACGCGGCGACGGGGATCCGGGGGCAGGAGATCAGGTCAGGTCGGCCTTGGTGTAGTAGCCGGTGTCGATGAGCTCCTTCTCGTAGTTCGTCTTGTCGACGATCACGCTCTCGAGCAGCATCGACGGCACGACCTTGACGCCGTTGTTGTAGTCGGTGGTGTTGTTGGTCTGCGGGGTCTGGCCCTTGAGCACGGCGTCGGCCATCGTGACGGTGGTCTTGGCCAGCTCGCGGGTGTCCTTGTAGATGGTGGAGTACTGCTCCCCCGCGATGATCGACTTCACCGAGGCCTGCTCGGCGTCCTGGCCGGTGACGATCGGGTACGGCTGGCCCGCGGTGCCGTAGCCGTTGCTCTTCAGCGCCGACAGGATGCCGATGGACAGACCGTCGTACGGCGAAAGCACGCCGTCGACCTTGGCGCCGCCCCGGTACGTCGAGGTCAGCAGGTTCTCCATCCGGTCCTGGGCGACCTTCGGCTGCCAGCGCAGGATGGCGACCGTCTTGAAGTCGGTCTGCTTGCTCTTCACCACGATGGTGCCGTCGTCCAGGAACGGCTTGAGCACGCTCATCGCGCCGTTGAAGAAGAACGTGGCGTTGTTGTCGTCCGGCGAACCGGCGAACAGCTCGACGTTGAGGCCCTTCTTGGCACCCGCGACCTTCGTGCCGTCCGCGTTGAGCACCTTGAGCCCGGTCAGCAGCGACGTCGCCTGCTGCACGCCGACCTTGAAGTTGTCGAACGTGGCGTAGTAGTCCACGTTCGGGCTGTTACGGATCAGCCGGTCGTACGCGATCACCGGGATCTTGTTGTCCTTGGCGCTCTGCAGCTGCGTGGTGATCGCGGTGCCGTCGATCGACGCGATGATCAGCAGCTTGGCGCCCCGGGTGATCTGGTTGTCGAGCTGGTTGACCTGGGTGGGGATGTCGTCTTCCGCGTACTGCAGGTCAACCTTGTAACCGAGCGCCTCGAGCTGCTTCTTGAGGTTGTCGCCGTCGCTGATCCACCGCTCCGAGGACCGGGTCGGCATCGTGACGCCGATCAGGGCGCCGGCGGTGTCGGTGCCGCTGGAGCTCTGCGAGTCGACGGTCTTCTCGCTCGAACCGCAGGCAGCCAGGGCGGTGGTCAGCACGGCGGCGACCGCCACCGCGCCGAAACGGGCAAATCTCATCTGTTACTCCTGTTTCTATAGGGGACGGGCGAGCCGGTAGTACGCCTGGTTCCAGCGCAACCGGTCGGTGAAATCGCTGGTCGTGGTGCGTTCGTCGATGATCAGTAGTTCGGTGCGGACCATCTCGGCGAAGTCGCGCAGGGATTCCGCCGACACGCCCTCGGTGAGCACGGTGTGGTGCGGTCCGCCGGCCATCAGCCAGGACTCGGCCGAGGTGGACAGCGACGGGGCCGGCTTCCAGACGGCGCGCGCGACCGGCAGCTTGGGCAGCGGCTCGTCCGGCGGGACCACCTCGATCTCGTTGGCGACCAGCCGGAACCGGTCGCCGAGGTCGGTCATGCCGATCACCACGGCCGGGCCGGGCCGGGCGTCGAAGACCAGCCGGACCGGGTCCTCGCGGTCGCCGATGCCGAGCGGGTGGATCTCGCAGCGCGGCCGGCCCACGGCGATGCTGGGGCAGACCTCGAGCATGTGCGCACCGAGGATCTTCGGCTCGCCGGGGCCGAAGTGGTAGGTGTAGTCCTCCATGAACGAGGTGCCCAGGCCGGTGCCGGCGCCCATCGCCTTGACGGTCGCGAGCAGGGCGGACGTCTTCCAGTCGCCCTCGCCGCCGAAGCCGTAGCCGTCGGCCATCAGCCGCTGCACGGCGAGACCGGGGAGCTGGCGCAGCCCGCCGAGGTCCTGGAAGTTGGTGGTGAACGCGCCGAACCCGCCCTCGGTGAGGAACTGCCGCAGCCCGGCCTCGATCCGCGCGGCGTAGCGCAGCGACTCGTGCCGTTCGCCGTCCTTGTGCAACTCGGGGGCGAGCTCGTACGCGTCGGCGTACTCGGCGACGAGCGCGTCGACGGTCGCTTCCGAGGCGGCGTCGACGAGCGCGACCAGGTCGTTCACGCCGTACGTGTTGACCGAGACGCCGAAGCGCAGCTCCGCCTCGACCTTGTCGCCCTCGGTGACCGCAACGTCGCGCATGTTGTCGCCGAAGCGGGCCAGCCGCAGCCCGCGCAGGTGCCGCAGCCCGGTGGCGGCGCGCGCCCAGGCGTCGATCCGGGAGACCACGTTCGGGTCGGAGGCGTGCCCCGCGATCGTCTTACGGGCCACCGCCAGCCGGGTCTGGATGTAGCCGAACTCGCGGTCGCCGTGCGCGGCCTGGTTCAGATTCATGAAGTCCATGTCGATGGACGCCCAGGGCAGCGCCGCGTTCAACTGGGTGTGCAGGTGCAGCAGGGGCTTGCGGAGCGCGTCCAGGCCGGTGATCCACATCTTGGCCGGCGAGAACGTGTGCATCCAGGCGATCACGCCGATGCAGGCCGGGTCCGCGTTGGCCTCGAGCATCACCGTACGGATGGCGCTCTTGTCGGTCAGCACCGGTTTGCCGACGATCTCGGCGTGGATCGCGCCGGCGCTCAGGGTGCGCTGAATCTCCTGCGACTGCGCGGCGACCTGGTCCAGGGTTTCCTGGCCGTAGAGTCCCTGGCTGCCGGTGAGGAACCAGACCTGCGGCTTCATGCTCGGGACTCCTGTCCGTAAACGTTCTGGTAGCGGTCGTAGAGCGCGTCGATGTCGCGCTGCGCGATCGGCTCGGGGGTGCCGAGCTGGCGGGCGATGTGCACGGTGCGGGCCACGTCCTCGCACATCACCGCGGCCTTGACCGCCGCGCGGGCGTCCTTGCCAATGGTGAAGGGGCCGTGGCTGCGCATCAGCACGGCGGGCGAACGGTGACCCGCCAGCGTCTCGACGATGCCCCGGCCGATCGAGTCGTCGCCGATCAGCGCGAACGGGCCGACCGGGATCTCGCCGCCGAACTCGTCGGCCATCATCGTGAGCACGCACGGGATCGGCTCGGCCCGGGCGGACCAGGCGGTCGCGTAGGTGGAGTGGGTGTGTACGACCCCGCCGACCCAGGGCATGTGCCGGTAGACGTAGGCGTGCGCGGCGGTGTCGCTGGACGGCTGGAGGTCCCCCTCGACGAGCTTGCCGTCGAAGTCGGTCAGCACCATCGCCTCGGGGGTGATCTCGTCGTAGCTGAGCCCGGACGGCTTGATCACCAGCAGGTCGGCGCCGGGCACCCGGGCCGAGACGTTGCCGGCGGTCCACACGACCAGGTCGTTGCGGGGCAGCTCGGCGTGCAGCTCGGCCACCTGGCGGCGCAACTGCTCGATGGTCTGTGCCAGGGTCACGAGAGCACCGCCTTGCGCTGGATCGCGCGCAGCTTGCGCATCACCGTATTCTCGCCGCGGCCGAAGTAGTCGTGCAGGCGTTTGTACTCGGCGTACAGCTCGTCGTAGACCTCCGAGGCGGCCGGGTCCGGCGCGTACACCGCGGACTGCTTGCTGCCCATCGCCGCGGACGCGGACCGGACGTCGGGATAGGCCCCCGCCGCGGCGGCCGCGTGGATCGCCGAGCCGAGCGCGGGGCCTTGATCCGAGCCGATGATCGAGAGCGGGAGCTTGAGTACGTCCGCGTAGATCCGCATCACCAGCGGGTTCTTCATCAGCCCGCCGGCCACGATGAACTCGTGCACCGGCACCCCGGCGGCGGCGAACGTCTCCACGATGACCCGGGCGCCGAACGCGGTCGCCTCGATCACCGCCCGGTAGAGGTCCTCCGGCCGGGTGGCCAGCGTCTCGCCCACCACCAGCCCGGACAGCTCGTGGTCGACCAGGACCGAGCGGTTGCCGCTGTGCCAGTCGAGCACCAGCAGGCCGTGCTGGCCCGGGCGCTGCGCGGCGGCCAGCTCGGTGAGCCGCTCGTGGGTGTAGGTCGGCGGGACCACGTGGGCGAAGATGTCGCCGACGCCGCTCTGGCCGGCCTCGTAGCCCCAGAGCCCGGCGACGATCCCGCCTTCCACGACGCCGCACATGCCCGGCACCGCCTTGATCTGCTCGCCGTTCATCACGTGGCAGGCCGAGGTGCCCATGATGGCGACCATCTGACCGGGATCGAGCGCCTGCGCCGCGGCGGAGGTGACGTGCGCGTCCACGTTGCCGACCGCGACGGCGATGCCCTCGCGCAGGCCGGTCCAGGCGGCCGCCTCGGCCGACAGGGTGCCGGCGGCGTCGCCCAGCTGACCGATCGGCTGATCGAGCTTGTCCGCCACGAAGCCGGCGAACGCCGGGTTGAGCTCGGCGAGGAAGTCGGGCGCCGGGTAGTGGCCGTCCTGGCGGATGCCCTTGTAACCGGCGGTGCAGGCGTTGCGGACGTAGCTGCCGGTCAGCCGCCAGATGATCCAGTCCGCGGCCTCGACCCAGCGCTCCATCCGCGCGTACACCTCGGGGTCCTCCTCGAGGACCTGCAGGCCCTTGGCGAACTCCCACTCCGAGGAGATAAGCCCGCCGTAGCGCGGCAGCCAGGCCTCGCCGCGCTTCGCGGCGAGCTGGTTGATCCGGTCGGCGTGCGGCTGGGCGGCGTGGTGGCGCCAGAGTTTCACGTACGCGTGCGGCCGGCCCGTGAAAGCCGGCAGCTCGCTGAGCGGCGTGCCGTCGGCCAGCGTGGGGATCATCGTGCACGCGGTGAAGTCGGTTCCGATTCCGATCACCTGGCCCGGGTCGATCCCGGCGGCCTCGACCGCGGCCGGAACCGCGCGCTGCAGCACCTCGATGTAGTCGGCCGGGACCTGCAGGGCCCAGTCGGGGCCGAGCCTCGTGCCGTCCGGCAGGGCGTCGGTGAGCACGGCGTGGGGGTAGTCATGGACGGCCGAGCCGAGCTCGGCGCCGTCCGCGACGCGGACCACGACCGCGCGGCCGGAGAGCGTGCCGAAGTCGACACCGATCACGTACGTGGGAGAAGACTCGACGGGCATGTATGGCGCACCTTCCGCGACTGTCCGAGCGGCGTGCGGTCGAGTGTGAGCGCTAACAATTCGTGTGTCAACCTGACGAAGCAACATTGCCGTTACCCCACGGAAACCGTATCCGGCCCGTTATCCCGGGGGTGCCACGCTGTCCCGCACGACCAACGTCGGCGCAATCGTCACCCGGTCGCTGCCGGCCGCCTCACCGTCGATCTGGCGCAACAACAGCTCCAGCCCGGCCCGCGCGACGGCCGCGAAATCGGGCCGGATCGTGGTCAGCGGCGGGATGTAATACGCCGCCTCGGGCACGTCGTCGAAGCCGATCACGCTGACGTCCCGCGGCACCCGCCGGCCCCGCTCGCCGAACGCGCGCAACAGGCCGAGCGCCTGGTGGTCGTTGGCGGTGAAGACGGCCGTCACCTCGGGCATCCGGGCCAGCATCTGCCCGGCGACATAGCCGGACGCGGCCGACCAGTCGGCCTGCACCAGCGGCGGGACCTCGGCACCGGCCGCCTCCAGGGCGCCGCGCCAGCCCTCGATCCGCCAGGCCGCGTCGTACCAGTCGCTCGGGCCGGAGACGTGCCACACCGTGGCGTGCCCGGCCTCCAGCAAATGCCGGGTCGCGGCCCGGGCGCCGGCCGCCTGGTCGACGGTGACGAGCGCGTGCGGGCGCCGCGGATCGCCGTCGATGGTCACCAGCGGCACGCCGGCCGGCATCTCCTCGAGCGCGTCGTCCGCGGAGGCCACCGGCGCGATCACCACCAGGCCGGCGACGCGCTGGTCGAGGTGGCGCTCGACCGCGCCGGCGATGGACTCCCGGTCCAGCCGGCCCACGCTGCCCACGCTCACCGCGAAGCCGGCCTCGGCGGCGGCCTGCTCGAACGCGGCCAGCAGCGAGGCGGGGCCGTAGAGCGTGCTGTTCTGCGCGACGATGCCGAGCAGCTGGGAGCGGCCGGTGACCAGGGCCCGGGCGGCCCGGTTGGGCCGGTAGCCGAGCTCGGCGATGGCCGCCCGCACCCGCAACCGGGTCTGCTCGCGTACATTGGGGTGATCGTTCAGCACCCGGGAGACGGTTTGGTGCGAGACTCCGGCCAGCTTCGCCACGTCGGTCATCGCCGGGCTGCGAGCCAAGTTGGGTTCCATCGCCGCACCTTCGTCCCCGTGTCCGGGCGCGAGTCCGCCGCCTCGCGAGCCGCCCGCGCGAGGAGATTATCCCCCTGTGCGACGGGCATCCGGCGGGCGGTCCCGTCCGGCCAGTGTTAGCGATAACATGCTTTCTGTCAACCAGCTGTTCAGATACGACACGTAGGCTGACCAGCGATGGACAACGCCCCGCCGACCGTTACCGGCACCGGTGTCGTCGTGCTGAGTTCGGCCGACGACGGCGGCTTCGCGTCGCTGCGCCGGCCCGCCCGGCCGCGCTCCGAGCGCTACCAGCTCGGCCACGCGCTGCGCGACCACGCCCCGCGCACCGGCCTGCAGTACTGGACGCCGGCCGCCGACCGGGTCGACGTCGTCGCGCAGATCGCCGAGGCGCACGAGGGCCGGGTGAGCGGGCTGATCCCGGTCCGGGTGGGCCGCATGGTCGCCTCGCCGTACCAATTCCTGCGCGGCTCGGCGAACGTGATGGCCGACGACTTCGCCACCCTCCCCCGCTCCGGCATCACGCCGGTCATCTGCGGCGACGCCCACCTGGGCAACTTCGGCTTCTACGCCTCACCCGAGCGGGAGCTGGTCTTCGACCTGAACGACTTCGACGAGGCGCATCCGGGCGCGTGGGAGTGGGACCTGCGCCGGCTGGTGGTCAGCGTGCACGTGGCCGGGCGGCAGAACGGTTTCCGGGAAAGCGCCTGCGAGGACGCGGTCAAGCACTGCGTCGCCGAGTACCGGGAGCAGATCGCGCACCTCGCCGAGCAGCCGTTGCTGGCCCGCTCGTTCGACCGGTTGGACGTGGACCGGCTGCGGGCCGCGGCGACCCGGGCGAGCTTCCGGGAGGAGATCGAACGCGCCGCGCGGCGGGCCCGGCGGCGGACCAGCGACCGCGCGCTGCCCCGCTTCACCGAGCAGCGCGACGGCACGGTCCGGCTGGTCGAGGAGCCGCCGCTGATCACCCGGCCCAGCGAGGCCGACCGCGAGCAGTTGGCCGAGGCGCTGGACGGCTACCTGAACACGCTGCCCCCGCACTGGGCCCGGATCCTGGCCGGTTACCGGATCGTCGACATCGCGCACAAGGTGGTCGGGGTCGGGTCGGTGGGGCTGCGGGCGTACGTGGCGCTGTGCGAGGGCAGCAGCCCCGATGACGTGGTGTTCCTGCAGCTCAAGCAGGCCCGCCGCTCGGTGGTCGCGAAGCACCAGCACGGCGACGCGGCGTGGCACCGGCACCAGGGCCAGCGGGTGGTGGAGTATCAGCAGGCGCTGCAGACGGTCAGCGACCCGCTGCTCGGCTGGACCACGGTCGGCGAGCGGCAGTATTACGTGCGGCAGTTCCGCGACATGAAGGGCGCGATCCTGGTCGAGGACATGAGCGCGGGCGCGCTGGCCGACTACGCCGGGATCTGCGGCTACCTGCTGGCCAAGAGCCACGCCCGGACCAGCGGCGCGTCGATGATCGCGGGCTACATCGGCGGCAGCGACAAGCTGGACGAGATGCTCTGCCGGTTCGCGCGCGCGTACGCGGATCAGGTGGAGCGCGACCACGGCCGGCTGGTCACCGCGGTGCGCCGCGGTCTCGTGCCCGCGGCGGTGGCGTGAGCGGCCCGGTCCGGCTGGACAGCGCGGCGCTGCGGGACTTCTGGACCGAACGGCATCTGTGCACGCTGACCACGCTGCGCCCGGACGGCTCGCCGCACGTGGTGGCGGTCGGCGCCACGCTCGACCTCGAGGCCGGGCTGGCCCGGGTGATCTCGTCGGGCGGCTCGGCGAAGGTGCGGCACGTCCGCTCGGGCGCCGACCGGGTCGCGATCTGCCAGGTCGACGGCGCGCGGTGGAGCACGATCGAGGGCCGGGCGGTGGTCCGCGACGACCCGGCCGCGGTCGCCGAGGCCGAGCGGCGCTACGCGGGCCGCTACCGGCCGCCCCGGCCCAACCCGGCCCGGGTCGTCATCGAGGTCAGCATCACCCGGGTGCTCGGCTCGAGCCGGTTCACTGATAGCTGATCAGCTCCGGCACCGGCTTGAACTTCAGCACGTCGGCGGGGGCGTAGCGGTGCACGTCCTCGTCGTAGAAGAGCTTGTAGCCGAGGTGGAACTGCTGCGGGCGGCGCAGCCTGTTCCAGGTCGCGTTCTTCTCCGAGCGGGTGCCGAAGCCGTCGATGTGCTGGACCAGCGCCAGGCCGGGGCGGCTCTGGATCTTCTGTACGTCGGGCAGCATCGAGGCGCGGAACTGGTGCAGGACGAACAGCTTCTCCGGCAACCGGTGCCGGGCGACCAGCCCGGCCACGTACGCCGAAACGCGGTTGACCTCGGCCGGGCTGACGGTGCCGATGGTGCGGCCGGGCACCTTGCCCTTGGGCATCCGCCACTCCGGGTCGAGCGCGATCCCGACGTGCGGCTGGATCAGGAACCGCTCGAGGGCCTTGGCCTGGGTCAGGAAGTCGCCACGGCCCGGCTGCAGGTCGAGGATGACCAGCACCTTGTTGCGCTTGGCCTGGTCGACGTACTGCTGGATGCGCTTCAGGTCGATCATCTGGCTGTAGTCGCCGTCCTTGCCGGGACCGGCCTGCGCGACGCTCGCGATCAGCTCGTACGCGACCTGGATCTTGCGGCCGCCGGCGAAGCCCTGCGCCGCGCGGCGCAGCTTGGGCAGCATCTTGTCGGGGCTGCCCTCGCCGAGCACGCCGAGCGAGCCGGTGCCTGCGGTGCCGTAATAGGCCACCACCCGGTAGGTCGGGAAGATCCTGGTGCCGCCCTGCGGGAGCTGCAGCTGTGGCGCTGGTGGGGCCGGCGGCGCCGACGTGGCCGGGGCAACCGAAGGCGCCGCGGACGCGGACGCCGGCGCGGACGCGACGGGGACGGAGCGGTCGCTGCCGCAGCCCGCCAGCAGCGTAAGGACCACGGCTGCGGCGACTACTGAGCGCACATCGACCTCCTTGACGGGACCCGGGTCACGCTACTCAAATCGGGCGGCACCGCCAGTCGGGGCACTCGGCCGCAATTGAGTACGCCGACCCATCCGCGCAGGTCGGCGCGGCGGCAGGCTGCTCCGCATGACCTCCGCCACGCTGGCCGCGACCACGCCGGCCACCCGCGACCGCTACGTCGACCTGCTGCGGGTCGCCTCGCTCGCGACCGTGATCCTCGGCCACTGGCTGATGGCCGTCCCGATCGTCGCCGCCGACGGCTCCGTCCGCGTCACCAACCTGCTCGCCGTCGTCCCGGCGCTGCAGCCGCTCACCTGGCTGTTTCAGATCATGCCGGTGTTCTTCCTGGTCGGTGGGTTCGGGCACGGCACCGCGCTGGCCTCGATCGAACGCCGCGGCGGCGGGTACGCCGACTTCGCCCGGTCCCGGGCCGGCCGGCTGCTGCGGCCGACGGCCGTCTTCATCGCGGTGTGGCTGGTCATGGCGGCGTCCGCCGGGCTGGCCGGGCTGGACCACGGCCTGATCCGGGTGGCGCTGCGCACGGTGGCCCAGCCGCTCTGGTTCCTCGGCGTCTATCTCGGACTCGTCGCCGTGGCGCCGGCCATGTGGCGGCTGCACCGCCGGCTGGGCCGCCGGGCGCCGATCGTGCCGGTGGCGCTGCTCGCGGCCACGGCCGCGGTGGACGGGCTGCGGTTCGCGGGGCACGGGCAGCTGGCGTACCTGAACCTGATCTTCGTCTGGCTCGGCGTGCACCAGCTCGGCTTCCTCTACGCGGACGGCACCCTGCAGCGCTACGGCCGGCGGCTCGCCGGGTTCGGCCTGGCGGCGCTGGTGGCGTTGACGACCTTCGGGCCGTATCCGGTGTCGATGGTGGGCGTGCCCGGTGACAAGGTGTCCAATATGTCGCCGCCGACGCTGGCGCTGGCGGCGCAGGCGGTCTGGCTGACCGGGCTCGTCCTGCTGCTGCGCGAACCGGCCGGGCGGTGGCTGGCCCGGGCCCGGGTGTGGCGGGCCGTGGTGGCCGGCAACGGTCTGGCGATGACGGCGTTCCTCTGGCACCTGAGCGCGGCGTTCGTGGTGCTGGGCGTGGCGACCGCGCGGGGCTGGGACGCCGGTGCGCCGGGCACGGCCGGGTGGTGGCTGACCCGGCCGCTCTGGCTGGGGGCGGCGGCGCTGGTCACGGGCGTACTCATCGCGGTCTTCCGGCGCTTCGACACGCCCCGGGCGGCGGTGCTGGCGGGCGGGGCGGGCTGGCTCGGGGCGCTGGGCATGGCGTTGTGCACGGTGGGGGTGTTCGGGCTTTCCACGGTGGGCTTCGGCGGGCTGCTGGCCGGGAAGACGGCAACCATGATCGTCCTGCCGGTCAGCGCGCCGGCGGCGGTGGCGTTGGTGCTGATCGGGGCCGGGGTGCTGCGGGCGGCGCGCCGGTCTTGATCAGCGGGTCGGGCTTTGCGGGGCGGGACCGGCGGAGGGCTTGGTCGCGGCGGTAGATTCTCGGGGTGAGCAGTCTCGAGGCGGATCCGTCGGTGGGGTCGGATCGTGGCGCGGATCCGGGGCCGGTCGAGTGGCTCGAGGCGGCGCCGGTCGCGCTCGGCGGGCCGCGCGGCCTGGGCGTCACCCGGACATTGCCCAACAAAGGCCGGCGTACGGTCGGGGCCTGGTGTTTTCTGGATGCGTACGGGCCGCACGAGTTGGCCGGGTCGGCGGGCATGCGGGTCGGGCCGCACCCGCACATCGGGCTGCAGACCGTGAGCTGGCTGGTGTCCGGCGAGGTCCTGCACCGCGACAGCCTGGGCAGCCTGCGGGAGATCCGGCCCGGGCAGCTTAACCTGATGACGGCCGGGCGGGGCATCTCGCACTCCGAGGAGACGCCGGCCGAGCACACGCCGGTGCTGCAGGGCGTACAGCTGTGGGTGGCTCTGCCCGACAGCGACCGCGACGTGGCCCCGGCCTTCGACACCTACGCCGATCTGCCGGTGGTCGCCGACGGCGGCCTGGCCGCGACGGTGCTGCTGGGCACGCTCGCCGGGGCGACCTCACCGGCCCGCGCCTACACCCCGCTGGTGGGTGCGGAGATCACTTTGGCCGCCGGCTCCGATTCCCGGTTGCCACTGCAGAGCGATTTCGAGTACGCCGTGCTGGCGCTCGACGGGGCGGCCACGGTGGACGGAGCGACGCTGAAGCCCGGACCGTTGCTGTATCTCGGGACCGGACGCACATCGCTGCGGCTCGCGGCCGGCTCGCCGGCACGGGTGCTGCTGCTCGGCGGGGAGCCGTTCGAGGAGCGGCTGGTCATGTGGTGGAACTTCGTCGCCCGCGACCATGACGAGATCGTCCAGGCCCGCGCCGAGTGGGAGTCGGGCTCTGGCTTCGGCACGGTGCACGGCTACGACGGGCCGGCGATACCCGCTCCCCCGATGCCGATCACCCGGCTGCTGCCCCGCAGCCGCGTGCGCTGAGCCTCATCTCGCTGGGAAGATCTACTTCACTGGTCGCACAAACGTGCCTTGACGATGGTGGTCGGCGGGCGGATCGTCGAAGGAACACCATTCCTCACACGGGAGCCTTCCGTGAGCCTGCTCGATGTGGGAAAGCTCGCCATCATCGCCGTGACCCCGACCCTGCTCGGCGCGGCGGTCGTCTACGGCCCGAGGTGGTGCCGGGCGCTCGCCCGGCACTTGCCGCAACGGGTCGACAACGAGCCGCAGCCGGCCGGCCTGCCGATCCAGCAGCTCGCCGCCGACCTGCGGCGCCTGCTGCGACTGCACGACGAACTGACCGTTTCGGCGCACCTGGCGATGCGCGCGCACCGGCTGTGGGCGGTGGAAGCCGCGATCGGCGTACGCGCCGTCGAGGCCGCCCGGGCCCTCGACGTCCCGCACCGGGAGCCGCCGATGCCGGGCGAGCTCAGCTGCGCGGAGTTGCACGACCTGCTGCGCGCGCTGGCGGATGCCGGGCTCGTGCTGCCGACCACGGTCGGCCCGTTCACCCGCGGCGGGCGTATCTGACTTTCACCAAATAGGACGCGGCGGTGGGCATCGGCCCGCCGCCGCGTTCCGTCAGCCCCACGTCGTAGTTACTGTGCGTGGTTGAAGGCTTGGTGATTCATGAACCTTCACGTTTTCCCTGGGAGCGCGTTCTTCGTCGGTTTCCTGAGCGGGGTTTTAAGAATGGCTTAAGTTCGGCGGCGGCTCACTGCCCCGAAACAAAGAGGCGGGTTCATGTATCGGGGGGTAGAGCGGACCGGCGGTTGACAATCCGTCGCGTGCCGCCGACGTCGCGTACTCGCAGGCACCGGAAGTGAACCGTTGGGCGCCGGGGAGCGTACTGTCCGTCGAAGGGATCCCTCCGGCGTGCCACCGCGCCCGGATGGACGGCACCGCTCATGCCGTCCGCGGATCGGATGAGGCGTTCCCATGGACCCTGGCGCCGTTCGCAAATCCATGGTTAACCTTCCATCTCGACCGTATGGACGGTGATACCGGGCGCGCGGGGGCACGACGGCAAGGACGGGGGGACGGATGGGGCACCGGGACGGGCGGCGGGTCGTTTGCCGCTGCGTTGCGCTCCGGACCGGCCCACGTCCCCGGTTAGGCCTCGCCGAAATCCGCCGCGGAGCGATCCGATGAGCTTCGAGGACGACGAATACTGGGAAGCGGAATATTCGGACCAAGCGCTGCCGTACGCGGACAGTGCCGCGGTGGCCCGTGACCGTTACGCGGACCCCCGGATGCCGTTGTCGGAAACGCCCCGCCGCCCGGCCCCGCCCCGGCCGCAATGGGCCGACGACGAATTCGACGAGGACGAGGGCTACGACGAGCTCGCCGCGCGGCGCCAGCGGCGGCAGACCGGTTACACACGGTCACCGGATCGGCAGAAGCGGATCCGGTCCGCCTTCGACGCCGAGCGGCCGGACTGGCTAGACGACCCCGGCTTCGTCCGCGACGTCCCGCCCGAGACCGCCCCGCCCCGCGAGGAGGGCTGGCGGCGGCGCAGTGCGTCGGCCCGCGTCGACCACGTCCGCGACGAGGACTGGAGCGGCGTCGGCGAGCGCGGCCGGATCCTCGACGACGACTGGGACAGCCTGGTCGAGTACGTGGACGACCGCCCGTCCGGCCGGCCCGAGGGCTGGACCGACGATGAGAACTACGGCGGGCCGATCCGGCCGCCCGGCGGCCGCCGGCGCGCGGCCGACCCCGACCCCCGCGAGGCGAGCCGCCGCCCGGAGCGAGGGGCGACCGGACGCGCCCGGGTGCCCGAGCCCGGCGTCGACGATCCAGCCCTCGACCTGTACCGGCCGCCGCGCGACCCGAAGAGCCGGCCGGACCCGAAGGACCGGCCGCGGGGCAACGACCGCGCCGGGGAGTTCCGCCCGGTCGACGACCTGCGCCGGGACGGGACGGGTGACGGCGGCGCGGTCGGTTTCGCGCCCGACGACCGGCAGCCGACCGGCTTCCGGCCCGACGACCAGGTCCGCGGGGACCGGCGCCGGGGCGCACCGGGCCGCACCGCCGAGGGTGGCGGGCGCGACGAGCGGCGACGCGAAGGCACCCCCCGCCCCGGTGGGCGGTCCCAGCGCGCGATCGGATCGCGCGCGGTCGAGGGTGTCCGCGACGGGCGGGAAGACGGGCTCCGCAGGGA
>Ga0307512_10003502_pt1 | contig 18157 bp, 16 predicted proteins | sample 14_EM_MG_FD_200267 | JGI IMG/M metagenome (GOLD analysis project Ga0307512, IMG submission 200267) | Populus trichocarpa ectomycorrhiza microbial communities from riparian zone in the Pacific Northwest, United States - 14_EM | ecosystem: Host-associated > Plants > Roots > Unclassified | place...
GCTCAAGCTGACCGACTTCGGCAAGGACAGCCTCTCCGGGAACCTGTCGCTCGTACTCGGGATCGGTGCCTTGTTCGCCCTGGTCGGCAATCCCCTGTTCGGCAAGCTGAGCGACCGGACCACCAGCCGGCTCGGCCGGCGCCGGCCGTGGCTGATCGGCGGCGTGATCGGTGCGCTGGTGGGGCTCGCCATCGTCGCGACCGCGTCCAGCGTGGGCATGGTGCTGGTGGGCTGGTCGGTCACCCAGGTCTCGTTCAACGCCACGCTCGCGGCGCTCATCGCCGTGCTGCCCGACCAGGTGCCCGTCAGCCAGCGCGGGCTCGCGTCGGCGTTCCTCGGGGTGGGGATCCCGGTGGCGGCGATCGTGGGCACGTACATCGTCGCCGGGGTTTCCGGCACGTTCCTGAAGTTCCTCGTGCCCGGGCTGATCGCCGGCGTACTCGTGATCCTGCTGGTCGCGGTCCTGCCGGACAAGCGAATCGCGAAGGGCAGCGTGCCGAAATACACCTTCGGCGAGTTCGCCCGCAGCTTCTACGTCAATCCCCGCAAGGCTCAAGACTTCTCCTGGGCCTGGGTGAGCCGCTTCCTGCTCTTCATGGGCCTGTCGTTCCTGCTCACCTACCAGGTGCCCTACCTGCTCGAGCACCTCGACATCGCGGAGGACAAGATCGGGGACCTGGTCTTCCGGGCCACCCTCGTGCAGTCCGCGGTGCTGATCGTGGTGAGCTTCATCGCCGGCCCGATCTCCGACCGGATCCGGCGGCGCAAGGCGTTCGTCCTGCTCGCCGCGGTGATCTATGCGGCCGCTCTGGCGATCATCGCCGTCGCCCCGAACTACACGATGTTCCTCGTCGGGATGGCGATCTCCGGCATCGGCCAGGGCATCTACATCGCCGTCGATCTGGCGCTGGTCACCGACGTCCTGCCCAGTCCGGAGACCGCGGCACGCGACCTCGGGGTGTTCAACATCGCCAGTGCCGGGCCGCAGTCGCTCGCGCCCTCGATCGCTCCGCTGTTCCTGGCGATCGCCGGGCCGGCGAACTTCGTCTCGCTCTTCGGCGCCGCCGCCATCTTCGCCGCGCTCGGCGCGCTGGCCATCATCCCCATCCGCAAGGTGCGGTAGCCGTGGTGATGGACAGGCACAACCACCCGAGCTGGGCCGGCGACAAAGTCGAAGAGCGCGTCGAGGAACTCGTCTCGGCCATGACCCTCGAGGAGAAGGTCACCTTCGTCACCGGTGACCTCAACTTCAACTATGGTTTCTACAGTGCGCCACTGGAGCGGCTGGGCATTCCCGCGCTGCAGATGGCGGACGGCCCTGCGGGAGTCCGGATCAACCGCGGCGATGTGCACGACGGCCGGGCCACGTCGCTGCCGGCACCGATCGCGCTGGCCGCGACCTGGGATCCCGGGCTGGCACAGCGCTACGGCGCGGTGATCGGCGCCGAGTGCTTCGCCACCGACCACAACGTCTCGCTCGCTCCGGCCGTCGACATCGCCCGCGTACCGCTCGCCGGGCGCACCTTCGAGTCGTTCGGCGAGGATCCCCTACTGACCTCGGACATGGGCGTCGCGGTGGCGCGCGGCATCCAGTCCCACCCCGTCCAGGCCTGCGCCAAGCACTTCGCCGTCAACAACCAGGAGCATCAGCGCGCCACCATCGACGCCGTCATCGACGAGCGAGCCCTGATGGAGATCTACCTAGCGCCGTTCGAAGCGATCGTGCACGACGGCGAGGTCGCCTCGGTGATGGCCGCCTTCAACCGGGTCAACGGCGACTACGCCTGCGAGAACGCCGAACTGCTCAGCACCATCCTGCGCGAGCAGTTCGGTTTCCGCGGCTGGGTGATGAGCGACTACGGCGCGAACCACAGCACCGCCCCCGCCGCCAACGCCGGTCTCGACCAGGAGCAACCGGCCGCCGGCCACTGGGGCGAGCAGTTGGCCGCGGCCGTCCGCGACGGACAGGTGGACCCCGCGGTCCTCGACACGATGGTCCGCCGCATCCTCACCCCGCTGGTCGGCCTGGGCCAGCTGGAACGGCACGCATCCGTCGCGCCGTTCCCGGTGGAGACACACCACGCGCTGGCGCAGCGGGTCGCGGAGGAAGGGACCGTGCTGCTGCGCAACAACGGCGTCCTTCCGCTCGACGCCGGGGCGCTGCGGTCGATCGCCATCATCGGCCCCGACATCGACGCCGCTTCCGCGCAAGGCGGCGGCAGCTCGCTGGTCAAGCCCACACTTCAGGTCGGCCCGCTGGAGGCGATCCTGCGCCGCCTCGGCGACGGCGTGCGGGCCGGCTGGGCCTACGGAACAGACGGGGTCACTTCCGCCGCCCTGCTGCCGGGACCCGACCCGGTGCCGTCGGGCCTGCTCTCCCCCGGCGGCGACGCCGAGCAGCCCGGGCTCCGCGCCCAGTACTGGAACAATCCCACGTTCTCGGGTGACCCGTTCCTCGAGCGCGTCGACCCGCAGATCGACCTCAACCTCGGATTCTTCAACTTCGAAGGCTTCAACGCCGCCTCGGCCCGGGTCGACAAGCTGCCCGTCGACCTCAACGGCCAGACTTCCGTACGCTGGACGGGCGATCTCAGCGTGCCGGCCGACGGCACGTACACGATGTCGGTCACCGCTCTCGGGGCTTTCGAACTGTCCCTCGACGACCGCGTCCTGATCAGCTCCGGCAAGCCCGTCGGCGACGACAGTGTCACCAGCACGGCCGACCCGGTGTATCCCTACGGGCAGCTGACAATGCAGGGAAGCACTTCCCAGCCCGAGATTCACGACGTAGCGGTCCCGCTCGTCGCCGGAACGCGGTACCGGCTGCGGATGGACTACGCCGCCGCCTCGCCCGAGCAGGGCTTCCTCACCGGGGCGCAGGTCCGCCTCGGCTGGCGCCCACCCGCCGGCGTCGTCTCGCCGTCGGTCGCGTCGGCGGCGGCGCTGGCGGCCGACGCCGACGTCGCCGTCGTGGTGGTCCGGGACTACGAGTCCGAGCAAGCCGACCGACCTCACCTGCACCTGCCCAACGGACAGGACGACCTGGTGCGGGCGGTCGTCGCCGCCAACCCGCGCACGGTGGTCGTCGTGATGACCGGCGCGCCCGTCGACCTGAGCGGGTGGATCGACGAGGCCGCCGCGGTTCTCCAGGCCTGGTACCCCGGGCAGGCCCAGGGCGACGCCCTGGCACGCGTCCTGTTCGGCGACACCGAACCCGGCGGCCGGCTGCCGCTGACCCTTCCCCGCGACCTCGCCCACACCCCCGTCACCGACCCACGGCACTACCCGGGCGTCGGTGGCCGGGTCGAGTACGCCGACAGCGTCTTCGTCGGCTACCGGGGCTATGCCCGGCAGGGCCTGGATCCCCTGTTCCCCTTCGGGCACGGCCTTTCCTACACCACCTTCGCGTACGACGACCTCGAGATCGGCCCTGGCGACGCCGACGACCTCGCACACCTGACGGTGACCGTCACCAACACCGGCACCCGGCCCGGATCCGAGGTGGTCCAGGTCTACCTTGGACAGTTACCCGCGCCCGTGCCCACGCCTGCGCACCGGCTCGCCGCCTACCGCAAGGTGCGGATCGCGCCCGGCCAGTCCGAACGCGTCAGCCTCACCATCCCCGCGCGGGCAGCCTCCTATTGGGACGTCGACGCGCACGGCTGGGCCCGCGCGAAGGGCGACGTCGAACTCTTCGTCGGTGCGTCGTCCGGCGACCTGCGCTTGTCCACGATCCTCCCGCTTTCCTAGCCGGCCCTGCCTACGACCGCATCGGAGCGGTCGTAGGCAGGCGTTACTCGAAGTCGCAGCCGGGGTTTGGTGCGTCCTCGGCGAACGGGCTGCCCTTCGGGTTGACGTAGAGCACGTCGAGAACGAGGTTCGTAGCTCCGAGATTGCGTCCGATGTGGACGTTGTCCGCGCCGCTGGGCTCGCTGAGGAACTGGCCGGCCGGGTAGCTGCCGTCGAGCTCGCAGCTGCTGTCGAAGTGGCTCAGCGTGCCCTGCTTGACCTGGGCGTACAGGGTGCCGTCGTGGTAGTGCCAGCCGGTGGCCTGCTGCGCGGGAATGGTTATCTCGCGCAGGATCAGGTCGGTGTCGCCCACGGTCTGCTGCCAAATGATCTTGGCAGTGACGCCCGGGCCGCTGGGGGTGGCCCAGGCGGCGGTGCCGGTCAGGGTGAGACCGGCCGCGACGGCCGCGACCGAAAAAGCCCGCAGACCATGACGAGTACGTGACACAGGTGCTTCCTTTCAGACTGTTACTTGGCGGAGAGTCCGGTGATCAGGGCGGTCAGGATCCGGGTCAGGCGCGGCCCGACCTCGACTATCGCGTGCGCGAGGCGGGGATCGGCCCGATAGAGCGTCTGCACCTCGGGGCCGGGCGTCGCCATCTGCCACAGCGCGCCCGCCATGCTGGTCGCGGTGGCGATCACGTCGATGCTCTGCTGCTCGGTGAGCCCGAGCCGGTCGTGCAGGACGGCGTTGATCGCCGCAACCTCCTCGAGGGTGACGAGCTTGAACGCGCGCACCGACTCGATCGACACGTTGCGTTCGAGATTGAGTGGTGCCTGCGCGAGCAGGTCGCAGAACATCGGCCGGGCGATCAAGGTGCCCGCGAACGCCTGCGCGACCCCGGCGGCGTCCGGTGGACGGCTCTCGAGCTCGGCCCGCAACCGCGGTGACCAGTCGCGCCAGCCGGCGGCCGTGAGCTTGAGGAAGATCTGCTCCCGGGTCTCGAAGTAGCGCAGGAGCGCGGACTTGTGCATCCCGACCGCGTCGGCGATGTCGGTCAGGGTGACCTGCCGGATGCCGCGCTCGGCCCCCAACCGCGTCGCGGCGGCCAGGATGGCCTCCTCGCGCTGCTGCTTGGCCTCCGCCGAGCGGGCCCGCTGGAATGCGGTCTTCGTCACCGCCCCAGAGTAGCGCAACGCGGTTGCGCTAATAACAAAACAGGGTTTTACTAAATCCATGACACAGGTTTGGTTCATCACCGGTTCCTCGCGTGGCCTCGGCCGCGCCCTCACCCAGGCGGCTCTCGACGCCGGCGACCTCGTCGTCGCGACCGCCCGCCGGCCCGAGCAGCTCGCCGACCTCGCCGAGCGGCACGCCGGCCGGCTGCTCCCGGTCGCCCTCGACGTCACCGACCCCGGCCAGGTCGATGCGGCCATCGCCGCCGGCGTCGAGCGCTTCGGCCGGCTCGACGTCGTCGTCAACAACGCCGGCTACGCCAATCTGGCGCCCATCGAGACGGGCGACGAGACCGACTTCCGGGCCCAGTTCGAGACCAACTTCTGGGGCGTCTATCACGTCTCCAGGGCAGTGATCCCGCAGCTGCGCGCGCAGGGCGGCGGCATCGTCGTGCAGTTCTCCTCGGTCGGCGGGCGGGTCGGCGGCTCCCCCGGCATCGCCAGTTACCAGGCGGCCAAGTTCGCCGTGGACGGTCTCAGCCGGGTGCTCGCCGTGGAGACCGCGCCGTTCGGGGTCAAGGTCATGGTCGTCGAGCCGAGCGGCTTCGCCACCGACTGGGCCGGTTCGTCGATGACGGTGCACGACATTCCCGCCGACTACGACACCACGATCGGGGCCGTGCACCGCCTGATACGCGCCAACTCGGCCGGCGCGGCCGGCGACCCGGCGCGCGCCGCGGAGATCATCGTGGCGGCCGCCAAGCGCCACAATCCACCGTCGCACCTGCTGGTCGGCGTGAACGCGGTCGAGATGGCGCTCGCCTACTCCCGCCGCCAGATCGACGAAGCCACCGAATGGGAGACGGTCAGCCGCTCCGCCGACTTCGCCGAGCCCTACCCGGTTGAGCAGCCCCTCGACAAGGCGCCATAGCCGCCCCGCGCTCCGCCGAGCCCTACCCGGCTGAGCAGCCCCTCGACAAGGCGCCGGAGCCGGCCTGATCAAGGACGTGGTTGTTGATCTCGGCGACGAGGTGCGCCAGCTCGCCGACCTCGACGACCTCCAGCCCGCCCTGGCGCAGCAGCTCCACACCGTGGCAGTCGGCGAAGAGCAGCGGCTCGCGCATCGCGAACACCACACGTGCGATACCCGCCGCGAGAATCGCACCGGTGCAGGACAAGGGCCGCGACCGGCGAGCGGTGCAGGGTTCCAGCGAGCTGTAGATCGTGGCCTGGGAGAGGTCGATCCGGCCGGCCAGTTTCGCCAGCGCGACCTCCTCCGCGTGCTCCCGCGGGACGGTCTCGCCGGTGTATCCGGTGGCCCGCACGACGCCGGCGTGATCGACTACGAGCGCTCCGACTGCGTAGCGGGTGTGCGTCCGCGGCGACTGCCGGGACAGCTCGATCGCCGAGTTCAGCCACCGGCGGTCCAGCCCGGTGCCGCCGCTGCCCGTCATACCGGAACGTCTTGGTCGAGGTGGGCCAGCGGGTGGAAGGTACGCCGGAAATAGAGCAGCGGATGCTCGTCGCGAAGTGCCACATCGCGCACCCGGGCGACCAGGATGCTGTGGTCGCCGCCGTCGTAGCGGGCGTGGGCCGAGCAGGTCAGCCGGACCGGCGCGTCGCTCAGGCCGGGAACGCCGCGTTCGTCGGAGCCGAACTCACCGCCGGCGAACTTGTCACCGCCCCGCGTGGCGAACCTGGTCGCCAAGTCGAGGTGGTGCGCGGCGATGATCTGGATGGTCCAGTCGTCGCTCTGCTGGAAGGCCGGATGACACATCGCGCTCTTGGCCAGGCAAACCAGCACCAGCGGCGGGTCCAGCGACAGCGAGCAGAAGGAGCTGGCGGTGAAGCCCCACGGCCGTCCGGCGCGGTCCGCGGTGGTCATGATGGTGACCCCGGACGGGAAGGTCGCCATCGCGTCCCGGAACCGGTGGGCGAGTTCGCCGATCATGGCTCGAACCGGTAACCGGCGCCGCGCACCGTACGGATCCAGCGCGGCTTTCGGGGATCTTCTTCGATCTTGTTGCGGAGGCGGTAGACGTGCTCGGTGACGGTGGACTCCGACGCCCAGCCCGACGCGTCGTGCCAGACGCTCTGCAGCAGCTTGCGGCGGGACATCACGATCCGCGGGGCGCTCGCGAGGCAGACGAGCAGGTCGAGTTCCTTGGCCGCGAGCTCGACCGGGACGCCGTGCAGGGACACCTCCCGGGCGGGCAGGTCGATCACCAGCCGGCCGTGCGTGATCTTGAATCGGTCGCGGCCGCGGGTGCGCCGCAGGATCGTCCGGACCCGCGCGACGAGTTCCCGGGGTGAGAAGGGTTTGACGATGTAGTCGTCGGCGCCCAGTTCGAGACCGACGACCCGGTCGGTCTCGCCGGTCCGCCCGGTCAGCAGGATCACCGGAACCTCGCCGTCCGCGCGGACGCGGTGCAGCACGTCGAGCCCGCCGACCGTGGGCAGGCCGATGTCGAGCACGATCAGATCCACCTGCCGTTCCCAGGCGATGGCCAGCGCGTCCCGGCCGTCGCACGCGGTTCTGGTTTCGAAGCCCGCCTCGCGCAGGGTGCGCTCGACGAGCGTTCGGATCCGCTCGTCGTCGTCGACGACGAGTACCCGCCTGCCTTCGGTCTCCGTCATGGGCTGAGCCTCCGCCGCGGTTCTCACGCCGCACTCACCGTCCTCTCAATGGCCCATCAACGCCCTCGCCGCGTTGATCGGAAGTTGTTGCCCGCGTCAGGTCCCGCCGAGAAAGCAGCCGCACGCTGAACCGCATCGGCTCACGAGTTCACCAGGAGGCGGTCAGATGACGGCTATCTCGTACGACGTCAAGACCAACGGCAGGGTCGTACCCACTCCCAAGGAGCAGGAGGACCTCACCCGCGCGTTCGAGAACACCCCGCCGGTGTTCCAACTGCTGTCCCAGCTGCGGACCCGCCGGTTCGGGCGCGGCTTCACCTACGAGACGGGCGAAGAGGAGATCCACCCGGCCACCGGGTTGCCCCAGCTGCTGCCCGAGGGCGAGTTCAAGTACAAGTCCGACGCCGAACCGATCCCGCTGACCGAGGTGCAGGAGGCCCTGGTGCTGTGGGCGGCGGGCGGGCCGAACGGGCAGATCGTCATGGACCTGCCGTGCGGCGTGGACATGGCGACGTTCCTGTGTGTCTCCGGGCGTACGATCCCGGGCCCGTGCAACGACTCGCAGGTGCACTTCTTCGTGGTCAACGACCGGGGCACGTTCTTCTGGAAGCCCACCCGCAAGCGGGAGAAGCCGGTCGAGATCGAGGGCCCGGACGACTACTACAAGATCCTGCAGTGGTACCGGGACGGCCTGATCCAACTCTCCGACCGCCGGATCGACCTCTCCTGGGGCGTGCCGAACCGGCTGATGGGCGCCTGGCAGTGGAACTTCAACAAGCCCGGCACCACGCTCATCATCCCGGTCGGCGAGATCGCGCTCGAGCAGATCAACCTGCTGCTCACCTTCTACGAGTGGGCCGGCTGGTACATCGTCGACGACGACGGCGAGCCGAACGTGGGCGAGGACTTCCTGCGCGCGCACCCCAAGCTGACCCTGCCGTACCCGCACAAGAAGTTCGAGGAGCTGTGCCTGCAGGCCAGCGACTACGTGGTCGGGCACGCCATCGGCAACGCCAAGCTCGCCGCGGAGGCGCTGGGCCTGGGCTACTGGAACTTCTGCGGCTTCGCCGAGGACCTGGTGCTGGGCAGCCTGCCGGAGATCGCGAACGGGCTGGGCTTCGCGTACAACGAGGTCGACGGCCAGCGCTACTCGATCGGCCGGGAGGGCGTCTTCGAGAGCTGGGCCTACCCGGCGCCCTGGTGGAGCAGCATCGACGAGCTGGTCGACGCGGTCGTGGACTACCGGTACGGCAAGAAGGGCGACTTCTTCGGCAAGGACGGACCGTCGGGCTCCGACCTCGACGAGTTGCCGTTCAAGCAGGACCAGTTGAACAGCTTCCGGGGCAACCCGCGGCTGCGCTACGAGGACTGGACCATCGAGGCGGTCAAACGCGACCTCAAGCACAACTTCGAGAAGTACGGCCGGTACCCGGTCAACTTCGGCGCGATGCAGTGCAACTTCATGCTCCAACTGCACAATGTGGACGCGGCGTACTACGACAACTTCTATGTGCCCGGCTACATCACCGACCGGATCCGCAACCAGGACCAGGTCTGGCACTGACGGGGAGCCATCATGACGGTCAAAGTTCAGGTTCCGCACGGCATGGCGTGGTGCACCGGCGGGCAGCGGGTCGTCGACGGCGACGGGGCGACCGTCGGCGAGCTGTGGGCGCACCTCCGCACCGCCTACCCGGATCTGATGTGGCGGCTGTCCACCGAGGACGGTGCGCCCAGCCGCTGGATCCGGGTCGCCCTCGACGGCCAGAAGGTCGGCCAGCAGAACGCGCCGGAGGCGTCCCTGGCCGGCGTCACGATCGTCGCCATCACCGTGATGGAGGCGGCACCGGCGGCGGCGCCGATGGGCAGCCGGCAGCCGTTCTGAGCACACGTTCGATCACCTCCACCAGTTGCGCCAGCAAGTACGGCTTGCGGAGCAGAGCGGCAACCTCGGGCGGGACCGGCATGTCCCGCGGCCCGCCCGAGGTCGCCACGACCGGGACCGGCAGGCGTGCCCAACCGCCGCCGGGAACTCCAAGGTGGACGATCGCGAGATCGCCTTCCCAGGCGCTGCCGAGCGCGGCCGCCACGTCCGCCACCGCGAAGGCATCGTGCCCCACCATGGCGAGCTGGCGCCGCAACAGCGAGCGGATCCGGTCGTCGTCGTCCACGACGAGAATGCGAGCCATCCGGCCCTACCCCGGGTACGCCGGGAGGCTGATCGAGAAGCGGGAACCCCGTCCGGGCTTGCTCCGGATGCCGAGCGATCCCGCCATGCCCGCCACCAGCTCGCGGGTGATCGGCAGCCCGAGCCCGTGCGCGCGAACGCCCCGGCGCACCGCCCGCAGTGCCGCGATCTCGCCGGCCGTGAGCCCCGGCCCCTGATCGTGGAACGCGACCGTGACGGTGTCCGCGTTCCGGCTCAGCACTATCCGCACCTCGCTGCCCGGCGGGCTGCACCCGATCGCGTTGGTGAGCAGGTTGAGCACCACCTGGCGCAGCCGCAGCGGGTCGGCGTGCACGGTGTCGCCGGCCGCGCGGTTGACCGTCACCAGGCGTACGTCCGCGCCGCGGGCTTGCTCGGAGGCCAGCAGGACCGCCTGGGCCACTATCGCGCCCGCCGACGCCCCGGCCTCGGCCACCGGAGCGGCGCCGTCCAGCAGACCAGCCATGTGCCGGGCGGCGGTCACGACGCCGAGCAGGCAATCCGCCCTTGTGTCGCCAACCAGTAACATCTCCGCGAATCCCAGCAGAGCGTGCAACGGGGTGCGCAACTCGTGCCGCAGGTCGGCCGCCGGCCGCTCCGGGTCCGGCTCCGCCTCCGCCCGCGCGATCAGGGCCGCCAGGTTGCCCAGGGCGTCCAGCATCACCGCCACGTCGCGACGCTGCTGCGCGGACAGGCCCGGCACCTCGGCGAACAGTTCGGCGGTGCCGTAGAGGACGCTGAACTCGTTGGCGAACTCGTGCAGCAGCGGACGCGGGTGCGAGATCGTCTGGGTCATCCACCAATGACACGCGATCGCGGCGGGCACGGCTGTACCAGGTTGAGACAACTGGAACCTTCCGGAAACGCCGCCGCAACGTATCTTGTACCTGGGACCGCAAGGTGGTGGTGCGGATGGGCTTCAACCACGTCGAACGCGCACGGGAGCTGTTCCTTCAGGGTGACAGCCCGGACTCCGCCGTGCGTACGCAAATCCTCGCCTCCTGGCGCCGGTCGGTGACGGCGGGCGTGCCGGCCGACCGCTTCGACATCCCCTACCAGCCGGACGTCGACCTCGAGGGGAGCCTCGCCGACTGCGCCCAGCCGGCCCTCGACCGGTTGCAGGACCAACTGTCGGGGATGGCGGTCAGCGTCGTGCTCACCGACGCCGACGGCCGGCTGCTCGACCGCCGGGTCGGCGAAAGCCACCTACGCGACAAGCTGGACCAGATCTGGTTCGCGCCCGGATTCAGCTACGCCGAGCGGCACGCCGGCACCAACGGCGTGGGTACGACGCTGGAAAGCGGTGCGGCCACCCTCGTCGTCGGTGCCGAGCACTTCACCGACCGGCTGCGCCCGTTCGCCTGCGCGGGAGCGCCGATCCACCACCCGCTCACCCACCGGGTCGAGGGGATCCTCGACATCACCTGCCTGGCCGCGGAGGCCAACGACCTGATGCGGGTGCTGGCCTGCCAGGCCGCGCAGAGCATCGAGCGGCTGCTCATGGAGCGGGTGTACGCCGGGCCGACGGCCCTGCTGGCCGAGTTCCGGGGCACCTGCGCGCGGTCGGCCAACCCGGTGCTCGCCGTGTCGGGCGATTTCGTGATGGCGAACTCCGCCGCCACCCGCCTTTCCGCGATCGACCGGGAGCATCTGCAGCACCTGGCCGCGGACCTCGCGGTGGGTACGCGCGGCGAGATGCGGCTGCTGCTCAGCGCCGGCGAGACCCGGCTGCGCTACGTCCCGGTGCAGAACGGGCGGCGGTCCTTCGGCGTGGTGCTGGAGGCGAGCTTTCCGAAGCCGAAGCGGGTGGCCGGCGCGACGGTGGTGCCCGCCGCCCGCCCGTTCCCCGGCCTGGCCGGGGCCGACGCGGCCTGGCTCGACGCCTGCGGTGCGGTGCGCAACAGCGCGGCCGGGCCGGTCTCCGCGCTGGTGATCGGCGAGCCCGGCGCCGGCAAGTGCGCCCTGGCGCGGGCCGCACATCTGGAACAGCGCCCGCATCAGCGGTACACCGCCATCGACTGCGCGCCCGAGGCCGCCGCGCCGTGGGAAGCCCTCCGGACGGCGCTGGCCGACGGCGGTGGCACGGTCGTGCTGCGCCACGTCGACCGGGCCGACCCGGCCACCGTGACGGCGATCCGCGCCGGGTTGACCGGCGCCGCGCCGGGCCGCTGGCTCGTCGGGATCGTCACCGCCGCGACGATGGCGGAGTCCATCGCGCCGTTCGACCTGCTGGATCTCTTCCAGACGTCGATCACCGTGCCGCCGCTGCGGCACCGCGCCGGCGACCTGCCGGCCCTGGCGGAGGCGTTGCTGCGGAGGTTGGCGCCGGGTCGCCCGGTGGGCTACTCGGCCGAGGCGGCCCGGCTGATTGCCGGCGGGCACTGGCTGGGAAACGTGGCCGAGCTCGAATCGGTGCTGCGCACCGCGCTCAAGCGCCGGCCGGCCGGCGACATCGAAGCGGGTGACCTCCCGCTGAGTTTCGTCTCGGCCACCAGCAGGCGGCGGCTGTCCCGGCTCGAGGCCGCCGAATGCGACCTGATCGTGAAGACGCTGTGGGAGACCAACGGTAATCGGGTACGGGCCGCGGCCATGCTCGGGATCAGCCGGGCCACCCTGTACCGCCGGATGGGCGCGTTCGGGATCGAGTTCGTCGGGCAGCGCCCCTGACCACGATCACCGTGCCGGCACGGCCACCTCGCCGTACAGGGTGGTGCGCTGGCGTATCGGCCGGCCCACGGCCGCGGCGATGGCCGCGAAGTCGGCGGGCTGCAGCCCTTGGCCGTGGGTGGCGCCGGCGGCCCGGCTGATGTTCTCGTCCATCAGCGTCCCGCCGAGGTCGTTGACGCCGGCGTCGAGCAGTTGGCGCGCGCCGACCGGTCCCAGCTTCACCCAGGACGCCTGGATGTTGGGGATGTCGTCGCGGTAGGCGATCCGGGCCACGGCGTGCATGAGCAGCGTCTCGCGCCAGGTCGGGCCCCGGCGCGAGCGGCGCTTGAGGTAGACCGGCGAGGCCATGTGCACGAACGGCAGAGCGACGAACTCGGTGAACCCGCCGGTCTCGCGCTGCAGCGCGCGGGTCCGCAGCAGGTGGCGAATCCAGTGCACCGGCTGCTCGACGGAGCCGAACATGATGGTGACGTTGCTGCGCAGCCCCACCCCGTGCGCGGTGCGGTGCACCTCCAGCCACTCCTCGGTGCTGAGCTTGTCGGGGCAGAGCACGGCCCGGATCTCGTCGTCGAGGATCTCCGCGGCGGTGCCCGGCAACGACCGCAGCCCGGCCGCCTGCAGCCGGCGCAGGTAGCCGTCGAGGGACTCGCCGGAGCGCCGGGCCCCCTCCCGTACCTCCAGCGCGGTGAACCCGTGCAGGTGCAGGCCCGGAACCGCGGCATGGACCGCCCGGGCGACCTCGACGTAGAAGTCGCCGTCGAAGTCGGGGTGGATCCCGCCCTGCAGGCAGACCTCGGTCGCGCCGGCCGCCCAGGCCTCGACCGCGCGGCCGGCGACGTCGTCCGGGGTCAGCAGATAGGGCCGGCCGCGCAGGTTCAGCGACAGCGGTCCCTTGGAGAAACCGCAGAACGTGCACCGGAACGTACAGACGTTGGTGTAGTTGATGTTGCGGTTGGCCACGAAGGTGACCTCATCCCCCACGAGCAGGCGGCGGAGTTCGTCGGCGACCTCCGCGACCGCGACGACCTCGGGACCGCGCGCGCCGAACAGCGCCAGCAGCTCGTCCGGGCCGGTCTCGTGTCCCGCCAGAACGCCGTCGAGCACCTCGCGGATCCGGCCCGACACGGCGGCCCGGCCGGGCACGTCGATGCGGCCCGGCACTTCGGCCCGGCCGCCGGGCAGTAGCAAGACCGGGTCGGCGTCCGCGCCGGAATACCAGGCGGTGGAGCGGCGGCCGATCTGGACGACCTCGGCGCCGGTGCCGACGTTCTTCGCCGCCGCGTGCCGCTCGGGCCAGTGCGCGCCGGGGTCGTCGCGGCCCAGCGAGTCGGCGTCGGAGCGGTCGAGCACGGGGAACCGCATCCGCGCGTCGAGCCATCGGTCGGCGGCGCGCGCGTACTCGGGATAGATCGGCAAGCGCGGCGCGAGGACGTGGCCGGCCCGCTCGGTGGCTGCCCGCAGGCGCTCGAGGGTGGGCCAGGGCCGCTCCGGATTGACGTGATCGGCCGTCACCGGCGACACGCCGCCCCAGTCGTCGATGCCCGCGGCGATCAGGGCGCCGAGCGTCTCCGGGGCGGCGAGGTTGGGCGGCGCCTGGACGTGGACGTCGGCGGGCAGGATCAGCCGGGCCAGGGCGATGGCGCGCAGATGGTCCTCTTGCGGGCAGGCGGGTTCCCGCCGCAGCGCGGTGCCGGGCTTGGGCCGGAAGTTCTGGACGATGACCTCCTGCACGTGCCCGTGCCGGGCATGCGCGGCGGCGATGGCCGCCAGGGCGGCGATCCGATCGGACTCGGTCTCGCCGATGCCGACCAGGATGCCGGTCGTGAACGGGATCTGCTGCCGGCCGGCCTCGTCGAGGGTCGCCAGCCGGCGGGCGGGCCGCTTGTCCGGGGCGCCGCGATGAGCCTTCAGGTCCGGCCGCAGCGACTCGATCATCATCCCCTGCGACGCCGACACCCGGCGCAGGGCGGCCAGCTCGCCGGCGGCGATCGCGCCCGCGTTGGTGTGCGGGAGCAGTCCCGTCTGCGAGACCACCAGCTCGCACATGGCCGCGAGATAGTCGACGGTCGAGGAGCAGCCGTTGTCGGCCAGCCACTTGCGCGCCTGCGGGTAGCGCGTTTCCGGGCTCTCGCCGAGCGTGAACAGCGCCTCGTGGCAGCCCGCTTCGGCGCCGCGGGCGGCGACGGCCAGGACGTCGTCCGGCGAGAGGAACGGTTCGGGCAGGGCGTGCGGTGCTGTCGCGTACGTGCAGTAGCCGCACCGGTCGCGGCAGAGCCGGGTCAACGGGATGAACACCTTCGGCGAGTACGTGATGCGGGTGCCGAAGGCGGTGTCGCGCCGCCGTCCCGCGGCCGCCACGAGGTCCACCGTGGCGGCCTGTGCCAGTTCGTCCATGGCGCCCTCCCGATCGTGATCAGTTCATCCAGGCCGGTTGCTCGGTCAGCAGGCGGCGCCCGCTGGCGATGAAGAAGGCCCGGATGACGTTGCTGCGGTGCAGCTGGGCATTGGGTGATCCGCCGAGGCTCGCCGCGAACGCCTTGGCCGAGTTGGTGTAAAAGCCGCGCCGGCGGTACTTGCGGGTCTCCTCGTCGAAGATCTCCCGGATCATCGTGTCCGGATCGCGGTCCACGTACGCGGCGAACGACTCGAGCAGGTCGAGCCGTTCGTCGCGCTCCCGCGGTGCGAGGTCGGTGAGCGTCGCGGCATATCGCTGGATCGATCGGTACGCGACGAAGGCGGGGCCGGGCACGATCAGTCCGGCAGGCCGAACATGGCCGCGAGCGCCCGGACCTCCCGGCGCCGGTACGGCAGCGGCGCGGGCTGCTGGATCATGCCCGCGTCGGTCAGCTCCGCCACGACTGCGGGGTCCCGGTGCAGCGGGCGGCCCCACTGGCCGTCGGAGTAGATCTCCTCGAAGTCGGGGCGGGGACGCTGCCCGCCGGCCTCGGTCCCCTCCGCGGCGTACCCGAGGAGCTGGATCTGCGCGACCGTGGCCGTGTCGGGAATCCCGAGCAGATCGGCCATCTGCTGCCGCTTGCCGGTCAGCAACTGGGTGCCGAGGCCCTCGTCCTGCGCGGCCAGCAGGGCGGTGCCGATGGCCAGACCCATCTCGATGGCCGACAACCACTCGGCGAAGCGCAGCTCGCCCGCCATCACGTTGAAGTCGGCGGTCTTCAGGACGATGTCGTCGATGAACTGCTCGCTCCAGCCGTAGCTGGAGGTCAGCGCGCCGGTGGCGATGAGGTCCTTGAGGTTGTCCCGCAAGTGTTCCCAGCCGTCCATGTCGATCGTCCAGTAGATGTGCACCGGCGCCTGCGCGGCCTGCGGCTGGTTGTAGAGGGCGTCGACGAGCCCGGCGAAGACATCGGGATCGGCTTCGTCCCGGTGCACGACGACGGCCTTGCGGATCTGGCCCGCGTTGCCGTGGCACGACTGGAGCCGGGCCGCCTCGAGAACCTTCTGCACCTTTTCCCGTTCGACCGGCTGCCAGGGCTTGTAGTAGCGGATCGAGCGGCGCCGGCCGACCGCTTCCTTGAACGTCAGGCCCAGCGACGACGATGTCCCGGCCACCCGTTCGGGCTGCACGATGGTCATGGCCTCATTCCTCTCAGTAGGTGTTTCTGGATCTTCCCGACGGAGGTGCGGGGGAGCTCCTGGACGAGGTGCACGGCATCGGGGACCTTGAACCTGGCCAGTTCCCGGCGGCAGCGCGCGAGCACGTCGGCCGGATCGACGTGCACGCCTTGCAGCGGTACGACGTAGACATGGATCGCCTCGTCGAGCATCGCGTCGGGTACGCCGACGGCGGCCGACTCCAGGACGCCCTCGACCTGGTCGACGACGCGCTCGATCTCCCCGCAGGCGACGTTCTCCCCGGACCGCTTGATCATGTCTTTGCCGCGGTCGACGAAGTAGAGGAAGCCGTCCGGATCGGCGCGGACCACGTCGCCGGTGTGCAGCCAGCCGTCGACCAGGGCGGCGGAGGTCGCCGCCGGATCGTCCAGGTAGCCGGTCATCAACGTCCGCCCCGGGTCTCCCCCGACCAGGAGTTCGCCGGGCTCCCCCGGCCGCACGTCGGCCCCGTCCGGGCCGGCTATCCGCAGCCGGGAACCGGGCAGCGGGCGGCCGATGCTGAGCGGGTTCCGCGGCCCGTACATCGGATTGACGGTCGGCGGGATCACGGTTTCCGTCATCCCGTAGAGCTGCACCAGCGGCGTGCCGAAACGGCGCTCGAACTCGGCCGCCTGCTCCGGTGCGACGTTCTGGGCGAACAATGTCGCCCGGAGGCGATTGCTGTGTGCGGGCCCGCCGCGGGCCAGGATCATCCGGATCGGCGCGGCGAAGAGGCTGGCGACAGTGGCGCCCAGTGCGGCGGCCTGCTCCGACCAGCGGCTGGCGCTGAATCGGGGCGCCAAGGCGATGGACGCGCCCGTGACGAGCGCCGACATCGAGCAGTAGTACTGCGCGTTGCCGTGAAAGAGCGGAAGCACGACGAGGAACCGGTCGTCGGGGCGCAAGCGAACGTGATCGGCGACCGCGTCACCGACGGCGAGATAGGCCGCGTGCGTGATCTGTACGCCCTTGGGCCGGCTGGTGGTGCCCGAGGTGTAGAGCACGCCGAGCACGTCGCCTGGGGCGGCGGCCGGCGGATCCGGGTAGGGCGGTACGCCGCCGGTCCAGTCGGCCTCGACGTCGACGACCGTCGCGGCGCCCGCCGCGCGCACGGTCGACAGCAGATCGGATCGGGTCAGCACGATCCGGCAGCCGGAGTGGCCGAGCAGGTAGCGCAGTTCCGCCGCGGTGGACTGGGGATTGGCCGGCACGATGACGGCGCCCAGATAGGCGGCCGCGAACCAGATGTCGTAGAACTCCGGGCAGTTGCTCAGGTGCAGGCCGAACCGGGTGCCGGCGCAGATGCCCAGGCGGGACAGGGCGGCGGCCGCCTGCCGCGCGCGGGCGTCCTGCTCGGCCCAACTCGTCACCTCGACCACGCCGGGTGCGCGTTCGAAGACGAGAAAGGGCGCGTCGCGGCGGCTGGCGGCCTGTGCCGAAAGGACGCCGGCCACCGTATCCGCGCCCCGCGCCGGAACGATCATCATCACGCCGGCCATTCTGTGAGCCGGAACTCACGGCGGGTTCAACCCGTTCTCAACGCCTCATCAATGAACCGGCCGGCACGGCCTCGCCCGCCCGGGTGCGTGATAGACCGCAGTGGTGAGTCGGATGAAGGTCGTCGGGTTGGGGGGCGGCATCGGCGCGTCCCGGCTCTGGACGGCACTGCTGGCCCGGGGCGACGAGATCGACCTGACCCTCGCCGTCAACACCGGCGAGGACCTCTGGATGCACGGCCTGCGGGTGTGCCCCGACCTCGACACGGTGCTCTACGCGCTGTCCGGGCGCCAGGACACCGAGCGCGGCTGGGGCGTGCGGAACGAGACCTGGCGCTGCATGCAGGCGCTCGGCGAGATCGGCGGCCCGCAGTGGTTCAACCTGGGCGACCGGGACCTGGCGGTGCATCTGTACCGGACCGGGCGGCTGCGCGACGGCGACCCGCTCAGCGAGATCACCTCGGACCTGGCCCGCTCGTTCGGGATCGGCTGCCGGGTGCTGCCGGCGACCGACGCCGAGATCACCACCCGGGTGGTCACGCTCGACGGGCGAGACCTGCACTACCAACAATTTCTCGTACGCGAGCAGGCGAACCCGCGGGTCGCCCGGACGTACATGCGCGGGCCGGCCCGC
>Ga0307512_10003504_pt1 | contig 18149 bp, 16 predicted proteins | sample 14_EM_MG_FD_200267 | JGI IMG/M metagenome (GOLD analysis project Ga0307512, IMG submission 200267) | Populus trichocarpa ectomycorrhiza microbial communities from riparian zone in the Pacific Northwest, United States - 14_EM | ecosystem: Host-associated > Plants > Roots > Unclassified | place...
CGGCGCAGGATGATGTCCACCTCGTCGACGGCGTGTACCGCGTCGTGCGTGCGGCGCAGGAGATCGCGCAGAGTCCGCCGGACGGGGAAATGCTTGGTCAGGCCGACGGCCTCCAGCACCACCTCGCTGGCCGGCGCCTTGGCGTCTTGACTCAACGTCATGCCGAGTTCCTTAAGGGGGGAACCGCGTGCCGCTCCCCGGCCAGCGACCGGGGAGCGGCGGTGCGATCAGGAGGTGGCGGGCTTGAGGTGCAGGACGACGTCCAGCGCGTTGGCCTGGGTGGGCTGTCCGGCGCCGTACGGGTTGGTCTCGTCGGGCCAGCCGACCCAGTTCTTGGTGCTGTACGCCATGCCGACGTTGTCCGCGCCGACCGGGATCATCGGGACCTGCTCGACGAACACCTTCTGCAGCGTGGCCAGGGCGGCCGTGCGGGTCGCATCGTCCGTGGCGTTCTGGTAGTCCTTCAGCGCCTTGGTCGCGTCCGCGTTGTTGAAGCGGCCGAAGTTACCGGCCGGGGAGGCGGTGCCGATCGGCTTGATCAGCGTTCCGTCCATGATGGTCTGATACAGGTCGTACGGGGTCGACCCGCCGTTGGTCCAGCGGAAGACGGCGTCGAAGTTGCCCTCTTCGACGTCCTTGAACCAGGCGTCCTGGTTGGCCTTGACGACGGTGGCCGCGATGCCGATCTGGGCCAGGTTGTCCTTCACGATCTCGAGCGAGGTCTGGTAGTCCGACCAGCCCGCGGGGTCCGCGAGCGAGATCTTGACCGGCTTGCCGGTGGGGTCGCTCAGCGTGGTGCCGTTGAGCTTGAAGCCCGCGTCGGTCAGCACCTTCTTGGCGCCCTCGACGTCCACGGTCTGGTTCTGCCCCTTGTATTCGGGCGCCACGAACGCGTCACCGGCCGGCGACGGCAGGCCCACGACGCTGGTGACCAGCGGGTGGAAGTAGCCGGCCTCGGCCTTGTTGAAGATGTCCTCGCGGTTGACGACCATGTTCATCGCCTTGCGCAGGGCCACGTTGTCGAACGGCTTCTTGAGCGTGTTGATGTAGAGGCCGTGGATGCCGAGCACCGGCGGCGACCAGACCTTGTAGTGCGCCGAGTCCTTGTCGACGAAGACCGTCTTGTAGTTCGGGATGAAGACGAAGCTCCACTCCGCGGCACCGGTGCTGAGCGCGGTGGTCTGCGCGTTGTTGTCGGTGTAGGACGTGTAGCGCAGCTCCTTCACCTGCGGCAGATCCTGCCAGTAGCCGCTGGTGCGGACGCTCAGGATGGTGGTCTGCGGGGTGAAGGACTTCAGCGTGTACGGGCCGCTGCCGACCGGGGTCTTGTTGACGTCGATGTCGGGCTTGGCGATGCCGGACCAGATGTGCTTGGGCACGATCGGGGTCTGGCCCACCCACTTGTCCTTGTAGACGAACATCGAGCTGGTGAACGTCACCGTGACGGTGTTCCCGCTCGCCGTGATGCTGTCGTACGCCGTGTTGTTGGTGTTCAGGGCCTTGTTGCTCTTGATCATGTTGAAGGTGAACGCGACGTCGTCGGCGGTCAGCTTCTGCCCGTCCGACCAGGTGGCGTTGTCCCGGAGCGTGATCACGGCCTTCTTGTACGCGGCGTCCCACTCCACGCCGGTGGCCAGCCAGGGCTTCGCCGGATCGGCCGGCTTAACCGGGTTCCACATCATCAGCGGCTCGTAGATCATCCACTTGAAACCGAGCGAGTTCGCGGCCGAAGTGGACAGGAACGGGTTGAAGTTCTCCGTCTGCGGGCCGTTCGGCATGCCGACGGTGAGGAACGTCGTCCCCCCGCCGCTGTTCTTCGCGTTGGCGTTCGGCGAGTCGCTGCAGGCGGCCATTCCGCCCGTGGCGAGCACGCCCGCCAGGGCGACCGCGAACAGTTTCCTTCGTTGCATCAAGGACTCCTCGGATGTTCGGTTCGGGTGAGGGGGTGCCCGCGAAGGGCGTGCGGCATCGAGGGAGCCGACCGTGGTCGACGCCCTGGATGGTCGCGGTGCGGTTACGGCGTTGTGGTCGAGCCGCGGACTGTGAAGGTCGCCGGGATGACGGTGGGCCGGTTGGGCAGGGGTGAACCCTCGAAATGGGCCAGCAGCGTACGGGCCGCGGCCTCGCCCATCTCACGCAGCGGTTGGTGCACAGTGGTCAGTGGCGGCTGGGTGTGCGCCGCCATGGGAATGTCGTCGAAACCCACCACCGCGACGTCCTGCGGGATCCGGCGACCGCTGTCGAGCACGGCCTGCATCGCCCCCGTGGCGGACAGGTCGTTATGGGCGAAGATCGAATCGAACTCGATGCCGGCCTCGAGCGCTTGCTGCACGCCCTCGAAGCCGCACGCGATCGTGAAGTCGCCGGGCAGCACCCGCTCGGCGGCGACGGGGTGGCCGGCCTCGTCGTAGGTGGCGGCGAACCCGGCGAGCCGCTGCTGGGTGCAGCCGAATCGCTCGGGACCGGCGATGACGAGCGGCCGGGTGCGGCCGACCGACAGCAGGTGCCGGGCGGCCGACCCGGCTCCGGAGTGGTTGGTGGTGCCCACGCTCGGGATCTGGCCGGGCTGGTGGTCGCGGTCGTCGATGAGCACGACGGGCAGGCCACGGGCGTGCAGGGTGGCGATGTACTCCAGGGTGCCCTCGGGCTCGATGACCAGCAGGCCGTCGAAGCTCTTGGCGGACACCTGGGCGCCGAACTGGCGCATCGACTCGTCGCCCCGGTTGCAGGTGAACAGCAGCAGGCCGTAGCGCTCGGTCTCCAGCACGTCCACGGCGCCCTGCAGCACCTCGCCGATCCACGGCCAGGTGAGCGAGGGCACCAGCATCCCGACCACGCGGGTGCGCCCGCGGGCCAGCCCGACGGCCCGCGAGCTGGGCACGTAGCCGAGCTCATCGATCACCTTGCGGACCCGCGCCGCGGTGGACTCGTCCAGCTCGCCCTTGCCGTTGAGCACCCGGGACACGGTCGTTTTGCTGACCTTGGCCCGGGCCGCCACATCGGCGATGGTGATTGGCACTGGTCCTCCGAGTGTCTCCGGGAGATTGCCCGCCGGTTTCGGAACCGGTTTCGGGAGCGGTTCCGGCAGTTAACTCCAGCGAGCCCGCTCGCGTCAACGCATCGGTGCCTTTTTTTAGGTTTCGAGACTGTAACCAAGCTGCTGGGAGCGTTCCCGGGCTGGTCAGCGCCGTGCGATCCGGGCGGTCAGCAGCGCTACGACGGCGGTACCGGCCGCCATCCCGAGGAAGATTCCGATGGCGCCGACCATGAACAGCCCGGTTTCGTCGTCAGCGGCGGCCGGCACGGTCCAGGCCACGGTGAAGGCGACGGTCGTCACCGCGGCGGCGACCAGCGGCGGCACCCGCAGCAGCACGGCGATCACCAGCAGCACCAGCAACGTGCCGAGGCAGCCGGCCACCTGGGCGGTGCTCCACGGGCCGGACTCGACGCCGGTGGCCGGGTCCAGATCCATCGTCGTGTCCCGCCCGAGGAAGGCGAAATAGGTGGCCACGGTCGCCAGGGCGAGCACGACGGGACCGAGCAGGGAACGGGCGAAGCTTGTCGATGCCATGCGGCGAACCTATGCGGGCACGCCGTCCCTCGGATGAGTCCGCGTACCCAACTCCACCCGGCGAACCAGCTCTGGCAGCACCTCGCCGAGCGGCGCGTCGACGATCAGGCCCGCGTAGGGCTCGCCGCGGGTGACGCCCTGGTTGACGATAGCCACCCGGATGCCCTCCTTGGCCGCCCGCAACACAAACCGCCGCCCCGACATCACGGTCAAAGACGACCCCAGCACCAGCAGCGTACGGGCGGAAGCGACCAGCTCGAAGCTGCGACTGACCCGGTCGCTCGGCACGGTCTCGCCGAAGTACACGACGTCCGGCTTGAGCAGCCCGCCGCAGGAAATGCAGTCCAGCACCGCGAAACCGTCCAGCTCGGCGTCGTCCAGCTCCACGTCGCCGTCCGGGTTTACCGCCTGGATCGTCGCGGCGAAGCCGGGATTGGCCTCGTCGAGCCGCCGGGCGTGCTCGTCGCGGGGGATCCGGCGGTCACACTGCAGGCAGGCGATCCGGTGCAGGTTGCCGTGCAGCTCGATCACCCCGGTGGCGCCGCCCGCCTGGTGCAGGCCGTCCACGTTCTGGGTGATGATCCCGGCCAGCGCGGACAGTTGCTGCAGGCGGGCGACCGCGTGGTGGCCCCGGTTGGGCTCGGCCGCGCCGATGGTGCGCCAGCCCAGATGGCTGCGCGCCCAGTACCGACGGCGGGCGACCGGATCCCGGGTGAACGCCTGGTAGGTCATCGGGGTGGCGCGCCGGGCCGCCCCGGACGGGCCCCGGTAGTCGGGGATCCCGGACTCCGTCGACAGGCCCGCGCCGCTGAGCACCACCACACCGCCGTCGCCGACCCAGCCGGCCAGCTCCGCCACGCTCTTGCTCGTCACCCCTCTATGGTCCCTCGCCTCGTTGGTCTCTTGCCCGGGGCCTTGCGGGACCGGCACGGATGCGGCGGGAATGGGACGAAGGTCGCACTCGATGTGATCTGTGCACGGACGGGGTCGCACCGGTAAGTTGATGTCGTGGCATTCGTCGAGCGCCTGCTGCCCCGTCACTGGGACGGGCGCCGACTGCTGCAGTTCCTGACCGGGCTCGCGCTGCTGGCCCTCGCGTTCGCCGTTCCGGCCGGCGCGGCCGCCGCTCCGCTGCCGGTCTCCTCGGTCGTCAGCACGACCGTCGACGCCCCGGCCGCCGCTCCGGCGCTGGTCACCTCGGTCGCCGGGACGAGCGCTGGCGCCTCCGCAGCCGGGTCGGCGGTCGAGACCGATCATCTGGCCGCCGCGCCGGCGGCCCAGACCGAGCACGTCTCGGCGGCGGTTGTCGTGCCGCTTGCCGGTGCGGTCGGCGGTTGGTTTGTTCCGGTTGCGGCGCCGGTCGAGGCGGTTGTCTTCGCCGCCGACGAGTGCCAGGGGGCGTGGAGTTCGCGCGGCCCGCCGCGCGCCTGATCCCACCCCTGTGCCGGTGACGTCGCCGGTTCCCGTGCACACCCGCGGGTGCCCGTGAGTCGTCGCCTGTGGCGGCCGTCGTTCGACTCTGTGTCCGTACCGGAGCCGGGTTTTGGTCGTCATCGCAGCCTTGCGCACTCTTCGCACGACCTGAACGACCCGCCCTGAGGTGTTGATCGTGGAAACCGCACTACAGTCCCTGTGGATGTCCGTACCGGAAGCCGCCGTCATCTGGATCATCATGCTGATCGTCGTCGCCAGCGCGGCGGCGGCCATCACCCTGCCCGGCAGTCTCGCCACGCTCGGCGCGGCCGCCCGGACGAGCGTCGAAGCCAAGCCCGAGGTGGACGACGGCCTGCGCTACGCCGACGAGATCGCCGTCGCGGCGCAGCGGGCCGCGGCGACCGCCGCCCGCTGCCGCGCGGAGTGGGAGCAGGCCCAACTCGATGTGGACGCGGCCTGGACGGCCTACGACGAGGCCGACAACGCCGCCCGGTGGGCCGCCGCCGGGTCCGCCTTCCCGATCATGCGCCGGCGCCGCACCCCGGGCGAGAACGCCGACCGGGAGCGCTACCTGCACCGGGCCGCGACCGCCGCATGCCGGCGCCGCGAGCTGTCCATCGCCCAATTGAACGAGGTGCTCGCGCACCGCGGCTGGGATGCCCGCAAGCACCCGGTGATGCAGGAGGTAGCGCTGCGTAACGCCGTCCGCGAGCACCGCTTCGCCGGCTACCGGGCGGCGACCGCGCGCGAGCGGGAGGCCTGGCAGAGCGCCGAGCGGGCCGCCACGGCCCTGGCCAGCTTGCGCGCCGAGGCCCTGGTCGCGAAGGTTCGGGCCGGTCAGGGGGTCCGTTCCGCGGGTGCGCAGTGGTGGGCTGAGCAGTGGGCGACCACCCAGCCACTGCCTGTCGTGCCGGCGTAACGGCACTGTGGACTGACGTTCACTCGAGCGCTGCCGGCCGGAGGTGTTCCCCCGCGATTGTCAGACGGGCACGGTACCGTCGGACGTCCAGATGACAGACGGTCAGGAGGTCGGTGTGGTGCCCACCCCGGCGGAGAATCTGCCCGCGGAGCGGACGCCCGCCGGTCAGTTGCCCGCAACCCGGTTGCATCGGGCTGCCCGCATCGAGGACGCGGTGCACGAGATCATCGTGCGCCGCCTACGGCAACGCGGCTGGCAGCCGGTCATCACGGCATATACCGGCTATGGCGGCCCCGGCTGGGCCCGGGTGATGGCCCGGGTCGTGCTGACCCGCCGCAGCCAGGTCAACAAACGCCTGGAAAAGGTGCGCGGCTGGCGGAGCTTCACCTCCTCCCCGGTGAATCACACGCCCGTGCTGATCCAGGTCGGCGACCAGGTCCACGAGACGCACACCGACCGCAGCGGCTATGTCGACTGCCGGGTCAAGGGCGACCTCACGCCCGGCTGGGCCAGCGTGCGGCTGCGCACCGAGGGCGCCACCTCAGTCGAGGCGCCGATCCGGGTGGTCGACCCGAGCACCAAGTTCGGCGTCATCTCCGACGTCGACGACACGGTCATGGTCACCGCGCTGCCCCGCCCGCTGCTCGCGGCGTGGAACACGTTCGTGCTCGACGAGCACGCCCGCATCCCGGTGCCCGGCATGGCGGTGCTCTACGAGCGGCTCGTCAACGCACACCAGGGCGCCCCGGTGTTCTACCTGTCGACCGGCGCGTGGAATGTGGCACCCACGCTGACCCGGTTCCTCTCCCGCCACCTCTACCCGGCCGGTCCGCTGCTGCTCACCGACTGGGGCCCCACCCCCGACCGGTGGTTCCGCAGCGGCCGCGAGCACAAGCGCAACACGCTGCGCCGGCTGGCCGCCGAGTTCCCCGACATCAAATGGCTGCTGATCGGCGACGACGGGCAGCACGACCAGGAGATCTACTCCGAGTTCGCGCACGCCCACCCGGAAAACGTGGCGGCCGTGGCGATCCGCCGGTTGTCGCCGACCCAGGCCGTGCTGGCCGGCGCCATTCCCGGCCCGTCCGGCCATCCCGAGGTGGTCGGCTCCGGCGGCAAGACATGGTTCTCCGCCCCCGACGGCGCCGGCCTTTGGTCGCTGCTGCGGGATTCCGACGTTGTCTAACCGGGTATTACCGGTCTTCGATCTCGACTGGCTCGTCGACCTCGGCGGCCTCCGCGACCCGGGCGTGCAACCGCTCGCGGATCTCCTCCGGGGTGTACGCCCGCCGCCGCCGCTCCGCGCGCGCCAGCACGACTCCCGTCGCTGCGACGCCTGCCAGTCCGGCCAAACCCGCTACCTTCCACCAACGCATCTGCTGAGGATAGACACGTGGTTGCCGACATCAGCCTCGACGAGGCGATAGAACTTTCCCGAACGGGTGATCTTTGGATCTTCCGTGGCCGCAGCGGACCCGACCGGGCCATCCAGGCGATGACCAACAGCCCGGTGAATCACGTCGGCATGACCATCGCGGTCGACGACATGCCGCCGCTGATGTGGCACGCCGAGCTGGGCAAGTCGCTGCCCGACCTGTGGTCCGGCACCTTCCAGCGCGGCGTCCAGCTGCACGACCTGCACGACGCGGTGAGCGTCTGGGCGCACCGGTACGGCCAGCGCGGCTGGTTGCGCCAGCTCGAGCAGCCGATCACCCGCGAGATGGAGGACCTGGCGCTGAAGACGGTGGCCCGCCTGGACGGCACGCCGTTCCCCTCCTCGGCGCAGCTGTTCTGGCGGTGGGCCCGGGGCCGGGTGCCCAAGGTGCGCCCGCCGTGGAGCTCCGCCGAGCCCGACGACACCGCCCTGGAGACGGCCTACTGCGCCGAGGTGGTCGCGGTGACGTACGAAAACATGGGCCTGCTGGCGCCGGGCAAAAAACCGAGCTGGTACGACCCGGGCCGGTTCTGGAGCGGCGACGACCTGGAGCTCAAGTACGGATACCGACTGGGCGACGAGATCGGGGTGGAGGTCCCGCTGACGACCTGAAACGCAGCGCGGTGCCCGTCGCCTACGCTGTGACGGGAATCGAGGTGATCGATGAACGCCGAGCCCGATGATGAGCTGGCTGGGCGGCAGGCCAGGCGGGACGGCGAGGCCCGGCGCCCGCGGGATGCGGGGCCGGGCCTCGGCCATGTGTTGCTTGTCAGGTCAGCGGGAGCCGCGGCGGCCGCCGACTCGGGTGCCCGAGGAGAATGCGGCCGCGCCGCCGGACTGCGTGCCCGATGATGCGGTGTGCGACTGGCTGGTGTGCACCGGCGTCGAGCCCGTGCCGCCGCGCCGGCCGCGCGCCTGACCGGTCTGGGCCCGGCCGTTCTGCGGCTGCCCGCCCTGACCCCGGCCGCCCTGCCCGCGGCCGCCCTGCCCGGCGCCCTGCTCGTGGGTCCCGGCGGACCGGGTCCCGGCCGAGCGGGTCCCCGCGGTGCGGGTCCCGGCGGAACGTCCACCGGCCGCGTGGGTCCCGGTGGAGTGGGCTGTCGCGGGGTGGGAGCCGGCGGCGCGGGTGCCGCGCGGCCGGCCTCGGCCCGCGCCCCGCGCACGGCCCGACGGCTCGTCGCCGTCGTCGGTCACGGCGGGCATGGCCGACGGCGCGCTGAAGGTGCGCTCGCCCGGGGCCAGCTCGGCCAGCAGCGCGTCGCCCGGGCGGGTGCGCGTCGTGGTCGGCCGGATGCCGGCCTTGCGGGTCAGGTCGCGTACGTCGCCCTGCTGGTCGTCGGTCATCAAGGTGATCACCGTGCCCTGGGCGCCGGCCCGCGCGGTGCGGCCGGAGCGGTGCAGGTAGGCCTTGTGCTCGACCGGCGGGTCGGCGTGGATCACCAGCGCCACGTCGTCGACGTGGATGCCGCGGGCCGCGATGTCGGTCGCCACCAGCGTCTCCGCGCTGCCGTCCGAGAACGCCGACAGGTTGCGGTTGCGGGCGTTCTGGGCCAGGTTGCCGTGCAGCTCGACCGCGGGCACGCCGGCCGCGATCAGCTGGCGGGTCAGCGTCTTGGCGCGGCGCTTGGTGCGGGTGAAGACCACCGAGCGGCCGGGCGCCGCGACCAGGTCGACCAGCACCGGGAAGCGATCGTCGTGCCGTACGTGCAGCACGTGGTGGCTCATCTCGATCGGGGCCTCGGCCGCCGAGTCGACGTGGTGCGTGACCGGCTTGTGCATGAACCGCTTGACCAGCACGTCCACGCCGCCGTCCAGGGTCGCGGAGAAGAGCATCCGCTGGCCGGTGCGCGGGGTCTGGTCCATCAGCCGCCGGACCACGGGCAGGAAGCCCAGGTCGGCCATGTGGTCGGCCTCGTCCAGCACGGTGATCTCCACCGCGTCCAGGCTGGCGTGCCCGTTGCGCAGGTGGTCGTCCAGCCGGCCGGGGCAGGCGACGAGCACGTCGATGCCGTCGCGCAGGCCGCGGATCTGCGGGTTCGCGCCGACACCGCCGAAGACGGTCAGCGTACGCAGGCCGAGGATCTTGGCCAGCGGGGCGAGCGTCGCGTCGATCTGGGTGGCCAGCTCGCGGGTGGGCGCCAGGATCAGCGCGCGCGGGCGGCCGGGCTTGCGCGGCATGCCGGACGCCGCGAGCCGGGTCAGGATCGGCAGGACGAACGCGTACGTCTTGCCCGATCCGGTGCGGCCCCGGCCGAGCACGTCCCGGCCCGCGAGCGAGTCGGGCAGCGTGGCGGTCTGGATGGGGAAGGGTGAGGTGATGCCGAGGTCGGCAAGAGCCGCGGCGAGCTTCGTGGGCACGCCGAGGTCGGTGAACGAGGACATGTAGTAAGAGACTCCGAACGCTGGAGAGGTCGTCCTGCCCGGCGCAGACCACGTCTTGAGGATTGCGGTCGCGGCGCGTGGTGGTCGATCCGAAGGCGGCCCGAGGCAAGACTGGCCGGGCCGCGAGATCAAGTGTACGCCGTCGTTCAAGGCAACCCCGCCGCACCCAAGTTAGACCCGATTTACACCTTCTGCACCGCACCGTCTTCCTCAGTGCCGGGAACCCCCGCCCCCGGCCGGTACGTGAGGAGACCCCCCTTGAGCGGTGCACCTTCTTTCGACCGCCGCCGCGAGGACGTCGTGCGGCAGAACATGCCCCTGGTCGGCCACCTCGTCCGCGAGATGCTGGCCCGCGTCCCGGCGCACGTCAGCCGCGACGACCTGATCTCCGCCGGGTACGCGGCCCTGGTCGCCGCCGCCCGCGGCTACGACGAGGAGCGGGGCGTGCCGTTTGCCCGGTTCGCCGCGAACCGGATTCGCGGCGCCCTGCTCGACGAACTGCGCGGCCTGGACTGGGCCAGCCGCTCGGTGCGGCAGCGGGCCCGGCGCACCGACACCGCCCGCCAGGCGCTCACCGCCGAACTCGGCCGCACGCCCACCACCGGCGAGGTCGCCGAGCGGCTGGGCTGCAGCGTCGAGGACATCGAGTCGGCGGACGACGACGTACAGCGCGCGGTTGTCTTCAGCCTGCAGGGCTTCGCCACGGTCGGCGCGGAGGACATGGTCACCGAGCCGAGCGCGGGCCCCGAGGAGATCCTGATCCGCCGGGAGCGGCTCGGCTATCTGCGGCACGCGATCGACGCGCTGCCCGAGCGGCTGCGTGCCGTGGTCACCGGCTACTTCTTCGAGGAGCGGCCGATGGCCAAGATCGCGGCGGAGCTGGGTGTCACCGAGTCCCGGGTGTCGCAGCTGCGCTCCGAGGCGCTGGTGCTGCTGCGGGACGGGCTGAACACGCACCTGGACCCGGCGCTGGCGGCGCAGAGCCCGGTCAAGGACGGCTGCGTGGCCCGGCGCCGGGCGGCCTACTACGACCAGATCGCGAACGGCGGCACCCTGCACAGCCGGCTCGCGGTCACCCGCCCGGACGGACTCCCGGTCGCCGCCTGACGCCTCGAGGCCGGCTCCGGCGGGAGCCGGCCTCCCGCGGCGGTCACGCGCTAGCGCAGGTCCCGGCCTTCTTCTGCGCGGCGATCGCCTTCGCCGCCCCGAGCCGGTACAGGGCCAGCCCTTCCTTCGCCGGCGACAGCTTCCACGCGTCGCTCTCATAGACCATCGTGTACGACTGCGCCGCCACCAGCTGCTTGGCGATGACCACGGCCCGGTCGGGGCCGTCCAGCCGGGCGCTGGTCAGCTGGATCGCGAGGCCCTTGCGGGAACAGGCCTCGTTCAGCTTCACGTAGTCGTCCTTGCTGATCGCGGCCTTGCCGGCGGCCGTGTACATGTCCCAGGCGCCGGCGAAGTCGCCGCCGCTGAACCGGTCGAACACGGTCTGCGCGGCGGCCTTGGCGGCGTCCACCGTCTTGGGCTCGGGACCGGCGACGGCCGCCGCCGCGGCGTTGCCGGTCGGGGTGTCGGAGTCCTTCGTGCAGGCGGAGGCGAGGGTGAGTGCGGCGGCGGCGACGAGGGCCAGCGCGCCAAGACGTCGGAACGGGTGGCTGCGGTTCATGCCCGCTTAATCCCGGTGGGCCGTGCCACGTAACGGCCGGAGAGTCAAGATGACGGATTCCTGACACTGGGTGTGAGGCCCGTAACGTTCCTTCGGGTACTGCCAGCGGAATGCATCATCGGCTATTCTGAGCATTTCCATGCGCAGCAAAAAAGCGGCCACAAATGGCCGCCGACTTCGGGAATGCTACCACAACTGGGAGTGGTTTTGTCAAGCTCCGCCGACCCAAAGCAGAACGACGACATCGAGAGCGAGCAGGCGTACCTCACGCGCCTCTACGACCGCCTCGATCTGCTGCGTGAGCAGGCAGATGACCGGTTGCGGGCGATCCTGCTCGAGGCCGGCGGCACCCCGCAGGGCCGGTCCCAGCGGGAGGCTACCCGCAGTCATTACGCCGAACAGCTCGCCCAGATGAATTCTGTGGAAAACGGTCTGTGCTTCGGCCGGTTGGACTTCGCCGCGGATAATCCGCGCTATGTCGGCCGGATCGGGCTGTTCGATGCCGACGAGGATCATGAGCCGCTGCTGGTCGACTGGCGGGCCCCGGCCGCCCGGCCGTTCTACCTCGCCACGGCGGTGTCGCCCGAGGGCGTCACCCGGCGGCGGCACCTGCGCACCAAGGGCCGCGAGCTGACCGGCATCGACGACGAGGTGCTCGACCCGGCGCTCGGCGGCACCGGCGGGCGCGAGGACGTGACCGGTGAGGCGGCGCTGCTGTCGGCGCTGACCGCCAACCGGACCGGCCGGATGCGCGACATCGTCGAGACGATCCAGGCGGAGCAGGACGACGTCATCCGGTCCCGGCTGGCCGGCATCATGGTCGTCCAGGGCGGCCCGGGCACCGGCAAGACCGCCGTCGCGCTGCACCGGGCGGCCTACTTGCTGTACACATACCGGGACCAGCTGACCAAGCAGGGCGTGCTGATCCTCGGCCCGAACGCGACCTTCCTGCGGTACATCTCACAGGTGCTGCCGTCGCTGGCCGAGACCGGTGTGTTGCTGGCCACGCTCGGCGACATGTTCCCGGGCGTGCACGCGCGGGCCACCGAGGCGCCCGCCGCCGCCGCGCTCAAGGGCCGGCTCGACATGCTGGGCGTGCTGGCCGAGGCGCTGGCAGACCGGCAGACCGTGCCGGAGGAGTACATCGAGGTCGACCACGACGGCTATCCGTTGCGGATCGAGCGGGCCGTTCTCGAGGACGCCCGGGCCGCGGCCCGCAAGTCCGGCCGCCCGCACAACGTGGCCCGGCAGGTCTTCGTGACCGAGGCCATCCACGCGTTGTCGCTGCAGATCGCCGAGCGGATCGGCGCCGACCCGCTCGGCGGCGAAAACCTGCTCGAGGAGGCCGACCTGGCGGAGACCCGGCGGGAGCTGCGCGAGGATGAGGACGTCCAGCTCGCGCTGTACGATTTCTGGCCGGTGCTCACCCCGCGCCGGGTGCTGCGCGACCTGCTCAGCTCGCCGGAGCGGCTGGCGACGGCGGCGCCCGAGCTGACCGAGGCCGAGCGCGCGCTGCTGCTGCGCGAGCGCCGGTCCGGCTGGACGCCGGCCGACGTGCCGCTGCTGGACGAGCTGGCCGAGCTGCTCGGCGTCGACGAGACCGCCGCGCAGCAGGCGGCGGCCTACCAGCGGCGCCAGGCGATCGACTACGCCGAGGGCGTGCTCGAGATCGTCGAGGGTTCGCGCTCGCTCGACTTCGAGGACGAGGCCGAGGACGAGGTGCTCTCCGCGACCGACGTGGTCGACGCGAGCGCCTTCGCCGAGCGCTACGCCGACATCGACAGCCGCACCGCCGCCGAGCGCGCGGCCGCCGACCGCACCTGGGTCTTCGGCCACGTGATCGTCGACGAGGCGCAGGAGCTGTCGCCGATGGCCTGGCGGCTGCTGATGCGGCGGTGTTCGAGCCGCTCGATGACGGTGGTCGGCGACGTGGCCCAGACCGGCGAGCTGGCCGGCACGACGACCTGGGAGCAGGTCTTCGAGCCCTATGTGGCGCAGCGCTGGCGGCTGGCCGAGCTGTCCGTCAACTACCGCACCCCCGCCGAGGTGATGACGGTCGCGGCCGACGTGCTGTCGGCGATCGACCCGTCGCTGCAGCCGCCGCGGTCGGTGCGGTCGGCCGGCGTCGAGCCGTGGGCGGCCCGAGTGCGGCCCGGCGCGCTCACCGAGGAGATGATTGCCGCCGTACGCCGGGAAGCGGCCGAAGCGGGCGAGGGCCGGCTGGGTGTCCTGGTGCCGTCGGGGCGGGAAGACGAGCTGGGCAGCGCCCTGATCGAGGCGATCGGCGAGGCGGCCGTGGGGGAGCAGCCCGACCTGCGCAACCACATCGTCCTGATGACGGTGCGGGAGGCGAAGGGACTGGAGTTCGACGCCGTGATCGTGGTGCAGCCCGACGAGATCATCGCCGAGTCGCCACGTGGCCTGAGCGATCTCTATGTGGCGGTGACCCGGGCGACCCGCCGCCTCGGCGTGCTCCACACGGCCGACCTGCCCAAGGTCCTCGCGGCCCTGGCTCGCTGAACGGCCTTGGCTCGCTGAACGGCCTTGGCTCGCTGAACGGCCTTGGCTCGCTGAACGGTCTTGGCTCGCTGAACGGCCTTGGGTTGCTGGACGGGTCTGGGATTGCTGGGCGGCTTGGGATTGCTGGACGGCCTTGGCCTGCCGGGCGGGCCTGGATCGCCGGAACGGGCCGGGGGCGTGTGCCCCCGGCCCGTGTCCGCGGAATCAGGCCGCGCTGAGCGCGGTCAGGGTGTGCCCGTGCGCGTTGGTCAACGCGAGCCGGGTGTGCAGGCTGGTGTTGCCCGCGATCTCGGCGAAGTAGGACGCCCGCCGGCGGGCGGTGATCGAGTCCGGGTTCTCCGGGGCCGGCGCCAGGTCCGGGTCGAGGTGCGTGTTCAGGCCGTCCTTGAGCAGCGACAGCGCCTCGGCGCGCAGCTGGCTGATCCGGCTCTCGGTGACGCCCAGGTCGGCGGCGATGTCGGCCATCGGCCGCTCGTTGAGGAAATATTCGGTGACGACGGTCTGCAGCCGCTCGGGCAACGACGCGATGGCGTGGTGCAGGTAGCCGATCTGCTCGCGGCGCAGCAGCATGTCCTCCGGGCCCGGGGTGCGCTCGGTGACCAGGTCGTCGGCGCTGCTCGTGGCGAAGCCCTGCAGCGACAGCACGGTCGCGCGCTGCACGTCGTTGTCCGTCTGCTGCAGGTCGGTCGTGGTGGTGCCGAGCGCCTGGGCCAGCTCGGTGGTGGTGGGCGTGCGGCCCAGCGCCGTGGTCAGGTTCTGCCGGGTCGCGTCGGTGGCCCGCGCCTTGGTCCGCACCGAACGGGTGGCCCAGTCGAGCGAGCGCAGCTCGTCCAGGATGGCGCCGCGGATCCGGGTGGTGGCGAAGCGGTGGAACGGGATGCCGCGGTTCGGGTCCCAGCTGCGGGCGGCGGTCACCAGGGCGTGCAGGCCGGCGCTGGTGAGGTCGTCGCGGTGGATGTGGTTGGGGATGCGGGTGAGCATGTCACGCACCAGGTGGCCGACGAGCGGCATGTGCGCCCGGATCAGCTCCTCCTGCTCGGCGGCGGAGAGCACCGTCGCCGGCGCGGTGTCGGCGGCACGGTCGGCAACGGTCGTAGCGGTGCTGGTCATCTGTATCCCCCGTGTGATGTCTGAGCCGGTCCGTGGCGGAAAGCTGAAGGACTGGCGTTGTCGACGGCCCGCGGCTGGTGGGCACATCGGCTGACAAGGGAGAACTCTGTTGGACGCGGAGTGCAGGACCGGGTGACGGAGAGTTGCGTGCCGGTTGCACCTCATCCGGCTCGCCGGTCCAATCGGCGGCGCGGCTCTCCGGTTGAGAGAAGCGGCGTGCCAGGGCAGGGTGGGCGGCATGGACCTCACCGAGACCGGCGGCACCGTCACCCTGATCAGCGCCCTGGTGATCGTGGTGGGGATTCTCGGCGTGCTGATCCCGGTGCTGCCGGGGCTGCTGCTGTGCTGGGCGGGGGTGCTGCTCTGGGCCCTGCTCGGCGACGCCGGGGCGACCGGCTGGGTGGTCCTCGGGCTCGCCACGGCGGTCGCAGTGGCCGGCACGGTGGTCAAATACCTGTGGCCGGGCAAGCGGCTGAAGAGCACCGGCGTCCCGACGACATCGCTGCTCGCGGGCGGGGTGCTCGGCGTGATCGGATTCTTCGTCGTGCCGGTCGTCGGCCTGGTGCTCGGCTTCGTCCTGGGCATCTGGCTGGCCGAGCGGGCCCGGCTCGGCGCCGGACGCGCCTGGCCGTCAACCCGCCAGGCCCTCGCCGCGGTCGGCCTGTCGATGCTGGTGGAGTTCACCACGGCGATGGCGATCGCGGTGATCTGGCTGTTCGGCGTGCTAGCAGCCTGACGGCCGTCACCAGCCTCGCGACCGCTCCACCAGCCTCGTCGGCGCCGTGCTCGCCGAACAAACCGACGAATGGACCGAAGGATGCCGCTACATGGGCCCCGACATCCTCCGCAAAGCGCGGCTCACCACGATCGATACCACCCGACACCGAAACCACTGAAACCACAGCGATCGCCGCATAAGATCAACACACAGGGATCAGCGCTGGCCGCCTCTTACACCACGCCAGCGGACGTGACCGCCGACGGCTGCGGCGTCGCGGGTGCTCTGCGGCCTCGCGCCTGCTCAGTGGCCTTGCGCCTGCTCACCGGTCTTCTTGCTCCGCGGCCTGAGCGGGCTGCCGGAGGTCCGTCACCGGCGGCTCGCGGGCCTGGGCGCCTCAAGGGTGCCGATGACGCGGCCAAGGCGGCGAAACGGGCGGCGGTGGTGGTGGTGTGGACGCGGCAGGCGCGGCGGTCCGCCAGCGTCGGCAATCCCCGCTCCCCACCACCCTCCGCCGACCCGAAATAACCGAAATATCGGGCCCGCCGGCGGACTTGAGTGCCTTTGATCGACGGAGCTGCAGGAAAAGTAGGCCCTTCACCCGCCCTCGAAGGCTCATCTCTCTTGGAGCTGGTGTGTTGTTCGGGATGCCCGCGTGTGACAGGAAGGGGCAAATGCGGCATAAGGGCGGCGCGGTTTGAGGGTCTGAGGCGGTGAGCCGCTGTTGGGCGGGTGCCGACCGTTCTTGCCGGCGCAGCCCTGCAGCGGGCTGTTGCCCACCGCCGCGGCGATCGCGGGTCGCCGGGCGGGTGCCGTGAGAGTCCGGACCAGAGCTCGAAGCAGCCGCCTAGCGGTTTTAGGCGGGCCGCCGGCGGCGAGGCCGGCGTCGGACCCGGCGGCGCTGGGTCAGCAGCAGCAACAGTGGCGTGGCGGTCAGCACGATGGCCACCGCGGCGGCGGCGCCGAGCGACAGCCCGCTCGTCGAGGCGGCCCGGGCCACGCCGCCGGCCGAGGTCGCGTTCCGCGGGGCCGGTGTGCTCTCCGTCTCGGCGGCGACACCGCCGCTCTCGGTGCTGACCGGGTCGATCAGCTTGCCGACCGACGCGTCCTTGGGTAGCGAGAAGCCCCAGTCGAGCAGCGCCTCGCCCTGCTCGTAGCCGCGCAGCGGATTCGCCTCCGCGCCGAGCAGCGTCACCACCAGGCGGCGGCCGTTGCGTTTCGCCGCGCCGACATAGCTGTGCCGGGCCAGCTGGGTGAAGCCGGTCTTGCCGCCGAGCGCGCCCTTGTACTGGAAGATCAGTTTGTTTTCGTTCTGGATCTCGAAGCCGCCCGCCTTCGGTGACTTTTGCGCGGGCATGTGCGCGGTCTTGGTGAGCGCGTACTTGCCGAAGTCGGGCTCGGCGAAGCAGGCTCGGCCGATCAGCGCCAAGTCGTACGCGCTTGTGAACTGGCCCGGCCCGTCCAACCCCGAGGGCGTCACGGCGTGCGTCTGGTAGGCACCCAGCTGCTTGGCCTTGGCGTTCATCTCGGCGACGGTGGCCGCGACCCCGCCCTTGCCGCCGCCCAGCCGGGCGAGCGTCTGGGCGGCGTCGTTGCCCGAGTTGAGCAGCAGCCCGAGCCAGAGCGTCGACACCGTGTACTTACCGCCCTTGACCAAGCCGACCGCGGAGCTGCCCGGCTCGATGGCGAGGTCGCCGGCGGTGATCTTGACCGTCTGCTTCGGGTCCAGCTTCGGCAGCACAGTCGCGGCCAGCAGCAGCTTCTGCACGCTTGCCGGGGTGCCGTACACGTGCGGGCCGCAGCCGCCCAGCACCTCGCCGGTGTCCAGGTCGGCGACCAGCCAACTGGTGGCCGTCAGCGCCGGCGGCTTGGCCGAGCCGGACGGCACGATCAGGCCGTCGGTGGCCAGCGCGTCGCCGCCGACCGCGCGCAGCACCGGGTCGTCCTTCGGCGGGGTGGGCCGCGCGGGCCGGCCGGCCGGGGGTTGCACCTTTGGCTTCGGGCACGGGATTTCGGCCTTGGCCACGGCCTGTTTCGGGGTGGCTTGGGCCGGCGCCGGGCTGAGGGGGACGAGCAGCGCGGCGGTGCATGCCGCTGCCGCGGCGCGCCATCGGGTGGGGGAGGAGGAGGTGTTACCAAGAATCACGGCCAGGTGGCTCCCGCGTCGAGTCGGCGCTCGAGCAACAGCGCCAGGGCAAGGGTCTCGCCGTCGCCGCCGCCCGCGCCGACCACCAGCCGGGGAACGCTGGGGGTCAGCTCGGCGCCGGCGAATCGGGCGCGCAACGACGACGGAACGCTCAGTACGTAGAACTCGCCGTCCGCGCCGACGGCCACGGACCGGTTCGACTTCAGATACCAGCCGTGCAGGCGCGTCCGGTACGTCGCGCGGCCGTC
>Ga0307512_10003505_pt1 | contig 18148 bp, 19 predicted proteins | sample 14_EM_MG_FD_200267 | JGI IMG/M metagenome (GOLD analysis project Ga0307512, IMG submission 200267) | Populus trichocarpa ectomycorrhiza microbial communities from riparian zone in the Pacific Northwest, United States - 14_EM | ecosystem: Host-associated > Plants > Roots > Unclassified | place...
CCGAGGGGCGATACCGGCTGATGCCACCGATCCTGGCGGCGCTGCGCGATTTCGCCAACCCGTTCTCGATCCTGACCAAGGGCACGCTGATCCTGCGCGACCTCGAGCTGCTCAAACAGGCCGCCGAGGTGACCAGCGTGAGCGTGTCCTACTCGGTCGGCTTTCTGAACGACGAGATGTGGCGCTCGGTCGAATCGGGCACGCCAAGCCCACGCCGCCGCCTCGACGCGGTCCGCACTCTCACCGACGCGGGTTTCTCGGTCGGCGTCCTGATGGCCCCGATCCTGCCGGGCCTGACCGACAGCGACGAGTCCATCGAGGAGACGGTCGCGGCCATCGCCGCAGCGGGAGCCAGCAGCGTGACGCCACTGCCACTGCACCTGCGTCCCGGCGCCCGCGAGTGGTACGCATCTTGGCTGACCCGATCACACCCGGCCCTGGCGCCACGCTACCGAGAGCTGTTCCGCCGCGGCTCCTACCTGCCAGCGGCCTACCAGCACGAGATCGGCGCCAAGGTCCGGATGGCGGCCCGCCGACACGGTCTGCACCGCGCGGATCTCGGCGGGACCCGCACCCTGCGCGGCGACCAGCCCGACCGGTATTCGCAGCCGGACGGCGCCGACGACCATGCCGAACGCCCGGCCCCACGCGGCGCCGAGCCGCAACAGCTGACGCTGCTCTGACCCGTCAAGGGGCCAGGCGAGTGCTAACTCGCCAGGGCGAGCGCTGGCTTGACCTGGTAGGGCAGGGGCTGACTGAACCAGTAGGGAGGGCGCCGGCTCCGCCGCACCGAGCATGGGCAGACGCTGGCCTGACCCGCTAGGGCGTGGCTGGATCGGCCCCTGCCGGACGCGAGCACTGGCTTGACCGGACAGAACGAGTACCGACTCGGTCCCACTGGGCAGGGCAAGCGCTGACTCGACACAGTAGGGCGTGGCTGGCTCGGCCACTACCAGGCGGAGGCAACCGCTGGCTTGAACCCGGTAGGGCATGGCCGGCTCGGCCCCCACCGGCAGGGGCTGACGCTGGCTCGAACCCGGTAAGACGCTTTCTCGGCCCAACTGGGCACGCGGGCTAACGCTGACTCGACTCGGTGGGGCGGGCACCGGTTAGGTCCTCTCCCGGCCGGGAAGGGGTTGGCTCGGCCGGCCGGGGTGTCGGTGAGCGACGGCCGGTCGGCTCTTTGGCTGGTCGATGCGGGAGACGTGGATACAGTCGATGGCATGCGGAGTGCACAGCAGATCCTGGCCGAGGCGAGTGTCATCGCCGTCGTGGGGGCGTCGCGTTATCCGGCGAAGCCCTCGCATTCCGTGCCGCTGCAGATGCTCCGGCACGGCTGGCGGATCATCCCGGTCAACCCGTTCGTGGACGAGGTTTTCGGGGTCAAGACCGTCAAGACGCTGGCCGACATTGGCGAGCCCGTCGATCTTGTGGACATCTTCCGGCCGGCCGCCGACGCCGTTGACATCGTCCGGCAGGCTGTCGCGATCAAGGCGCCCGCGGTGTGGCTGCAGAGCGGCATCGTCTCCGCCGAGGCTCGAAAGATCGCGACCGATGCGGGGCTGGACTACGTCGAGGACCGCTGTCTCGCGGTCGAGCGGGCGGTCGGGCAGCTCACCCGGCTGCATTGACCGGCCACATCGGGTGCATCGGAGTTCCTCGCGACCGGTAGCGTGCCGGGTTAACGAGGAGGACCGAACTATGACTTATCCGCCGCCCGGCAACACGCCGGACCCATACCAGCCCCAGCAGCCTTACGGGCAGCCGTACGACCCGACGGCTCCGTATTCGCAGGACCCGTACGCGGCCCCGGCCAGCGGTGCGCCGTCCAGCGGTCAGCCGTACGGGCAGTATCCGCCGCCCACCAGCGGCCAGCCTTATGGGGCTCAGCAGCCCTACGGGCAACAACCGCCATATGGGCAACAACCGCCGCCCTACGGCCAGCCCGGGTACGGACAGCCCTACGCCGCCGGCCCGAGCACCAACACCATGGCGATCCTGGCTCTGGTGTTCGCGTTCGTCTTCTCACCGGCCGCGATCGTCATGGGTCACGTCGCGAAGAAGCAGATCCGGCAGACCGGCGAGGCCGGCGAGGGTCTCGCCACGGCGGGGCTCTGGCTCGGCTACATCTTCACCGGCCTGTACGTCCTGGGCTGCGCCGCCTGGTTGATCTTCGTGATCGCCCTCGGCGTCTCGGGCTCCGGCTCGACCTACTGACCTCGGCCCGGTCGACCGGTTCACCCGGTCGACCGGCCGCTGTCGAGAAGCCAGCCGCCGACAACCCCAGAGGCCAGCCGCCGTCGGGAACCCAGCCCGCAGCCAACCCCGGGAGGCATGGCGGCCGCCGTCAGCGCGACGCGAGGCGGCTGTCCGTTAGCTCAGCGGAATTCGGCCTCGCGGACGCTGTTTCCGCCGTCCACCACCAGCATCTGACCGGTGATGTAGGACGCCGCCGGCGAGCAGAGGAAGGCGATCGCCGCCGCGACCTCGTCCGGCGTGCCCGGGCGGCCGATCGGCGTGCCGAGACCCTGCTTGATCTCCGTGACCGTTGACGCCGCCGTGTAAATAGTGCCCGGAGCAACACAGTTCACATTGACGCCGTCCGCCACCAGCTCCATCGCCAGCGCACGGGTCAAGCCCACCACCCCGGCCTTCGCGGCGGCGTACGCGGCCTCCGTCGGCAGCGCGTTCACCGGGCCCGCCGTCGCGGCCAAGTTGACGATGCGGCCCCAGCCGCGCTCCGACATCCCGCCCACGAAGGCGCGGCTGACCAGGAACACCGTGCTCAGGTTGCGGTCGATCTCGGCTCGCCACTCGTCGTAGCTGAGCTGGGCGACCGGCCGAAGCACCTCGGGGCTTGCCCGGCTCGCCAGGCCGGCGTTGTTCACCAGCACCTCGACCTCGCCGAGCTGATCGTTGATCGCGTCGGCCAGCGCACCGACCTCCGACTCGTCGGTCAGGTCGGCGACGAAGCCGGTGATGCCGAGCTCGGAGGCGCGCTCGTGGATGCGGCGGGTGGTCGACACGATCGCCACCCGGGCGCCGAGGTCACGCAGCCGGCGGGCGGTCGCGTACCCGATGCCGTCGGGGCTGCCCGCGCCGGTGATCAGGGCGACCTTTCCGTCGAGCCGGAGCGTGACCGGGGCCTCGTCGGGATCGGCGGCCGGCTCGTCGAGGCCGAGCTCGACGGCGAGTTCCTCGGCGATGTCGGCGGAGGTTTCAGGGGCGGCGGCGCGGGGACGGCGGCCGGCCGCGGGGCGGGTCGCGTCCCGCCGCGATCGGCTGCCGCTGCCGGAGCGGGCGTCGAAGACCATGCGGCCGATAGTGCCCGGTTGCGGGAGCCAGGGCAAACATCGGGGCCCCCGTGGCGCACCACAGGTACGGCCGGACTAACCGGTCCACCGAACGTGAACGGCCTGTCTATCCTGACGGCGAAGCCGACGCGCCGGACGGAGACCCGATGACCTACCCCCCACAGCCCGGCGAATCCGGCTACGGCCAGAGCGGCATGGAAGGCTCCGGTGGCGCGGAGAACTACTGGGCTGGGAACCCGCAGGGCGTCCTGGGCCCCGGCGCCTACGTTCCACCGCCGGACCCGCAGGTCGCCGCCTACCCGACAACCGGCTACCCAGCGCCCGGCTTCCCGACCGGCTACCCGACGACCGGCTACCCGACCGGCTACCCGACCGGCTATCCAACGACCGGCTATCCAGCGCCCGGCGACGGCTATCCGCCGGCCGGAGTCGGATACCCGACTCCAGGGGCCGGATACCCGATGCCGGGCTACGGCTACGGCGCTCCGTACGGATATCTGGGGCAATTTCCGGGCCGGCCGACGGACGGCATGGCGATCGCCTCGCTGGTGGTCTCCTGCACCGCCGTGTTGAGCCTCTGCGCCTGGGGCATCGGCGGACTGATCCTCGGCTCGCTCGGGGCGATCTTCGGTCATGTCGCCAAGCGCCGGATCCGAGGCTCGGGCGCGGGCGGCGGCGGCCTGGCCCTGGCCGGCATCATCGTCGGCTGGATCTCCGCGGCGCTCGGCCTGATCGGCGTCGGTCTGCTGGTCGCCCTCATCGTGATGGACACCACCACCACGAACTACTAGCCGCCGGGCTGTGGCGCCTTGGCCGGGCCGGGTTGGGCCAGCGGCGTCACCGGTCCCTGCTCGATGAAGATCAGCGGTGCCTGCTCGCCGTAGCGCAGCGGCAGCTTTTCGCGGGCACGTTCCAGGTCCCGGGTGCCGACCTCGACCCCGAAACCGTCGTGGCGGGCGCCGACCGTGACGATGCGGATGCCCTGCGCGGCCCACATGTCCAGGTCGGCGACGACCCGGTCGTGCCATTGGGTCAGCTCGCGGAGGCCGTGCATCGAGTCGCGGACCACCACGCAGGTGTTCTCCGCGGTGAGCCGGATGAAATCGTCGAACTCCGCCGACGGCACCCGGTAGACCACGGCTCGGACCCGCTGCTGGTCGACCTCGAGGCCGGCGTAGCTGTCGGGAAAGTCGGCGCGGCCGCGGCGCTCGATCCGGGCCATCGCCGCGTCGAGCGAGGGCGGCGTCGCGGGCATACTCCGGCCGCCGACCGTGACGGTGACCGGCGGGCGGCTGAACTCGCAGCCGGCCGTCTCCCAGCCGCCGGTGAGGCCGACCGGCGGCACTTCGGGCGGTTCAGCGCAGGCGCTGGTCATCAGCGCCGCCACGAGCAACAGCAGCCCGGCCCGGATCCGGTCACGGCGCATCCCATCCCACCTATCTATCGCGCTCAACCTCCAGAGGCAACCCGCAGCGCGCCGTCTAGTCAACGAGGGGACGGATCGGCGGCGTCGGCCAGCGACGCCGTCGCGTCGATCCGCCCCGGCTTGGTCCCGCCGCCGATGATCACCACTGCGACCCCCGCCACCAGCAAAGCCAGGCCGGGCAGGGCCGCCAGCCGCGGGGTCTGGCCGAGCCACAGCCAGGCCAGCAGCGCGGCGCCCGGCACTTCCAGCAAGATCAATACGCTCACGGTGGTCGCCGAGGTCCGGTGCAGCGCGTAGTTGAACATCGAGTGCCCGAGCAACTGCGCGCCGGCCACGATCGCGAGGATCGCGGCCCAGGTCCGGCCGTCATAGCCGGCCAGTGGGATGCCGGCCACGAGGCAGACGACCAGCAGCAGTACGCCACATGTGCCGTAGCAGATCCAGGTGTACGTCGTGGTGCTGAGCCGGACCCGTGCCCGCTCGCCGAGCGCCGTGTAGATCGCCGCGAAGACGCCACCGGCCAGCGCCAGAGCGTCGGCGAACACGGCCTGGCCGGAGACTCCGACGTCCGCGCCCGTGGCCCAGGCCGCCCCGGCGACCGCGAGCCCGATGCCGACCCAGCCCACCGGGGCCGGGCGCCGGCCCTGGACGGCCGCGATCACGCCCTGCCACACCGGCTGGGTGGCGACCAGCGCCGCGGACGTCGCCACCGAACCCAACTGCACGCTCGGCATCCAAGTGCCGAAATGTGCCGCCAGCGCCACTCCGGCCAAAACACAAAACAGGACCTCATTGCGGCGTACGCCGAAAAGCTCGCGTCTCCGCGGTCCCCAGGTGATCGGGGTGAGCGCCGCGGCGGCAAGGCCGTTGCGCCAGAACGCCACTGCCAGGGCGGGAGCCGCCGCGAACGCGATCAGCGGCGCCGACGAGGAGACCGCGAGCACCGCCACCGCGAGGGCGCCGGCGGTGAGCAAATCAGGCCGTTGGCGCGATGAGGGCATATTCATCCCCCGCAGTCGCAACTTGCATTTTCAGCAATCACAGTTCGTGCACACCTATTGAGCGCACAGTAAACCTGTCTTACGCTCTCCGACGGCGCTCGCCCCTTTTGAACCCGTCGATGCCTGGGAGGCTGATTTATCATGCCCGCATACAGTGCGGTCGTGTTTGACTTTTTCGGCACGCTTACCCGTTCCGTCCGGCGCGGGCCGCAGCATGCCGAGATCGCGCGAGCGCTCGGCTGTGACCCCGATGTGGTGTTCGGCGTTCTGGACCGTACGTTCCGCACCCGGGCCCGTGGGGTCTTCGGTTCCGCCGAGGCCACCCTACGGTGGGTCACCGAGCAGGCCGGCGGCCGCCCGCGCCGGGCCCAGCTACGGGCCGCGATGCCGGCCCGGATCGACGCCGTCCGCGCCGACACGCGGCTGCGCGAGGACGCGGTAAGCGCTCTCACCGAACTGAAACGGCGCGGCCTGGCCACCGCGCTGGTCAGCGACTGCACACACGAACTGCCGGCGTTCCTGCCCAGCCTGCCGGTGGCCGGCCTGCTGGACGCCCGGGTGTTCTCGGTCGAGCTCGGCGTCTGCAAGCCGGACCCCCGCATCTACCTGGCCGCTTGCGAGCAGTTGGGGGTGCACCCGGCGGAGTGCCTCTACGTCGGCGACGGCGGCAGCCACGAACTGACCGGCGCCGAGGCGGTCGGCATGACGGCGGTCCGGCTCGCGGCCCCCGACCTGAGCGATCACCTGGTCTTCGACCAGGACACCGCGTTCACCGGAGCGACGATCACCACGCTGACCGAGGTGCTGGCCCTGGTCGACCGCGTTCCCGAACTCGTGTAGGTGCCGGCGCGCGGGCGCATGACAGGATGCTGGGGTGACTTCTGCGCTTGTCGAAGAGGCAGTCAAGAAGGCGGCGCTGGCCTGGATCAGCGTCGGCGGCGACCCCGCGCGCGGCCTCTGGTGCATGCCGCTCGAGGGCTCGCTGATCGTGGTGACCGGCCCGGGTGAGCAGTCGGCGCCCGGGCTGGCCGAGACCGACCGCGCCACGGTCCGGCTGCGCGGCGACTCGGGCGGCCTGATCGTGGTGTGGGAAGCAGTGGTCGCGCGGCTCGTCCCCGGCAGCGAGGAGTGGGCAACGGTCGCGCCGCAGCTGGCCGGCAAACGCCTCAACGCCTCGGGCACGGCCGATGAGGTCGCAGCCCGCTGGGCGGAGTCGGGCTGCGCGGTCGTCCGGCTGACCCCGTCCGAAGAGCAGCCGGTCGCCGCGCCCGACCTGCCGAACGACTCCCAGGCGGCGCCACCCCGGGATACCCCGGCCCGGGTCGAGGTCCGCAAGCCGTTCCGCCTGCACCGAGTCCGCAAACGCTGAGCGCTCACCCGACGAAGGGCGGGACCGAGATCTCCCCTTTCCCGACCGCCACCACATGGCCCGACACCGTCGCTGCCGAGACCTCGCCGCCCACCGCCGTCACCGTGCATTCCAGCAGCGACGGGCGGTGCATCTCGAGGCCCTGGTGGATCGTGTACGCCGTCTGCCCCTCGGCCGGCAGCCAACCCGAAGCGGTCAGCCACACCCCCAGACCCAGCGCCGCCGACCCGGTCGCGGGATCCTCCGGAACCGACAGCCCGGGACAGAACACTCGGACCTGCGCCGACGTCGAAGCCGCGTCCCAGGCGAACACGCTGATCTGCGCGACTCCCAGCTTCGCCGCGACAGCCGGCTGCGCCCAGGCTCGGGCCAGCGCCGCCCGGCGTACCGGAAGAAAGACGAACTCGAGCCCGCACCCGGCGGACCGCGGGCTGGCCTGCTCGCCCGCATAGTCGCCTGCCGTCAGGCCGACCAGGTCGAGCAGTGGCGCCGCGTCCAGCGGCGGGCCCAGCGTCGGCGTCCCGCCGGTGAGCGTCGCCGAACCCGACGGCGTGACCGAGATCGGCAGGTTGCCGGCTCCGCACTCCTGCACCAGCGCGCCCGGCGCGGCCAGCCCGCGGCGCACCGAGGTCACCGCGGCGCCGATGCTCGGGTGGCCCGCGAACGGCAGCTCGGCCTCCGGCGTGAAGATCCGCGCGTGATAGCTGCCGCCGGACGAGGGCGGCAGCACGAACACCGTCTCCGACAGGTTGAACTCCCGGGCCAGGGCTTGCAGCTGCTCCTTGGCGAGCGCCTCGGCGCCGTAGACGACCGCGAGCGGGTTCCCGGCGAACGGGCGGTCGGTGAATACGTCGACGATCTCGTACACCAAGGTGGACATGCCCGGACCCTAACCTAGGCTGGGTCTGTGACCATGGGGACGCGGGTTTACCTGGCGCGGCTCGCCGCGCTGCCCGTCTTCGACCCCAACGGCGACCGGGTCGGCCGGGTCCGCGACGCCGTGGTGCGGCTGCGCACCACAAACCGGCCCCCGCAGGTCGTGGGTCTGGTCGCCGAGATGGCGCTGCGCCGGCGGATCTTCCTGCCGATCGGGCGGGTGACCAGCATGGCCGCCGATGCGGTCGTGCTCGGCACGGGCACGCTCAACCTGCGCCGGTTCGAGAAGCGGCCGAACGAGTTGCTGGTCCTCGACGATCTGCTGGACCGGCGGGTGACCATCGAGCCGGACGACGGCGCGGGTCCCGGCCCGGTCGGCACCGTGGTCGATCTGGGCATGGAGCTGAATCGCAACAACGAGTGGCTGATCACCCGGGTCGCCGTCCGGGAGCACACCGGCCGGCTCGCCCGGCGGGGACACATCTTCCAGGCCGAGTACGACCGGGTGCGCGGGCTGCTCACGCCCACCGACACCCAGGGCACCTCGAACCTGCTGGCCTTGCTCGAGCAGATGCGCCCGGCCGACATGGCGAACGCGCTGCAGGACCTGCCGGACGAGCGGCGCAACGAGGTGGCCGCCGCGCTCAGCGACCGGACCCTCGCCGACGTGCTCGAGGAGCTGCCCGAGCACGACCAGGTGGAGATCCTGGTCCGGCTGGACCGGGAGCGGGCCGCCGACGTGCTGGAACGGATGGATCCGGACGACGCGGCCGACCTGCTGGCCGAGCTGCCCCAGGCGGAGCAGGTCGTGCTGCTCGACCTGATGGAGCCCGACGAGGCGGCCCCGGTCCGGCAGCTGATGAACTACCGGCCGGGCACCGCGGGCAGCGTGATGACCTCCGAGCCGGTGCTGCTGACCCCCGACGCCACCGTGGCCGAGGCGCTGGCCCGGATCCGCGAGCCGGAGCTGTCGCCGGTCGTCGCGGCGCAGGTCTTCGTGGCCCGGGCGCCGTCGTCGACGCCGAGTGGGAAATATCTCGGCATGGTCCACTTCCAGCGCCTGCTCCGGGAGCCGCCGGCGTCGATCCTCGGCGGCATCGTGGACGACGACATCGAGCCGCTGCACCCCGAGACCACGCTGGCCGAGATCACCCGGCGGATGGCGACCTACGACCTGGTGGCGATGCCCGTGGTCGACTCCGCGCGGCGGCTGGTCGGCGCGGTCACCGTGGACGACGTGCTCGACCATTCGCTGCCCCGGGACTGGCGGGACCGGGACACCCCGGCCGACGAGGGCCTGACCGCGCAGATCGCCGCCGCCACCGCCCACGACGCGGAGATGCAGGGCACCGGGGTACGCCCGGCCGACGGTCGGGTCTCCGACCGATGAGCGCCGCGGAGCCCCGCCGGGAGCGTCCGAACCGGCTCGACCAGCCCCGCGATCCGGGGCGGGTGTCACTGCCCCGGTTCGACCCCGAGGCGTTCGGCCGGTGGTCGGAGAGCATCGCCCGCTACATGGGCACGGCGAAGTTCATCGTCTACATGACGATCGTGATCGGGGCCTGGTTCGCCTGGAACACGCTCGCGCCCCGAGATCTGCGCTTCGACCCGTACACCTTCACGTTCCTGACCTTGATTTTGTCCTTGCAGGCGTCCTATGCCGCGCCGCTGATCCTGCTCGCGCAGAACCGGCAGACGGACCGGGACCGGCTGGCGATGGAGGAGGACCGGCGGCGCGCGGCCATGCAGAAGGCCGACACCGAGTATCTGACCCGGGAGATCGCCTCGCTGCGGATCGCGCTGGGCGAGGTGGCGACCCGGGACTTCCTGCGCTCCGAGCTTTCCCGGCTCGCCGACGAGCTGGACGAGGCGGCGGCCCGGCGGCACAAACGGGAACGCGACGAGCCATCGAAGGGCCGTCGGGAGTGGGAGGAGGATCGCAAGGAGTGGGCGCCGGAGGGCACCTGACCGCAAAGTAGAGTCGATTTATGTCCGCACCCGCCCCCACCATCGAGGAAGCGGTCCAGGCCGCCCTCGCCACCGTCGACGACCCCGAGATCCGGCGCCCGATCACCGAGCTCGGCATGGTCAAGGGCTTCACCGTCGGCTCCGGCCTGGTCAAGGTCGAGCTGCTGCTCACCGTCGCCGGTTGCCCGCTGCGAGACAAGCTGACCAACGACATCACGGCGGCGGTCACCCAGATCCCGGGCATCACCGCGGTCGACATCGACTTCGGCGTGATGACCGAGGAGCAGCGCAAGGCACTGCAGGTGACGCTGCGCGGCGGCGGCACTGCGGAGCCGGTCATCCCGTTCGCCCAGCCCGGTTCGCGGACCAGGGTGTACGCGGTGGCCAGCGGCAAGGGCGGCGTCGGCAAGTCGAGCGTCACGGTGAATCTGGCGGCGGCACTCGCCAAGCGGGGCCTGTCGGTCGGCGTGGTGGACGCCGACATCTACGGCCACTCGGTGCCCCGGATGCTCGGCGTCGAGGGCCGGCCCACCCGGGTGGAAGACATGATCATGCCGCCGCAGTCGCACGGCGTGAAGGTGATCTCGATCGGCATGTTCACCTCCGGCAACGCAGCGGTCGTCTGGCGCGGCCCGATGCTGCACCGCGCGCTGCAGCAGTTCCTCGCCGACGTCTACTGGGGTGAGCTGGATGTGCTGCTGCTCGACCTGCCCCCGGGCACCGGCGACGTGGCCATCTCGCTCGCGCAGTTGCTGCCGAACGCGGAGATCCTGATCGTCACCACCCCGCAGACGGCGGCCGCCGAGGTGGCCGAGCGGGCCGGCGCGATCGTGCAGCAGACCCACCAGCGGCTGGTCGGTGTGATCGAGAACATGTCCTGGCTCGAGCTGCCCGACGGCTCCCGGATGGAGGTCTTCGGCTCCGGCGGCGGGCAGACCGTGGCCGATTCGCTGACCAGGACCGTCGGCGCCGCGGTGCCGTTGCTGGGCCAGATCCCGCTGGACACCCGGGTCCGCGAGGCGGGCGACGCCGGCGTGCCGATCGTGCTGGCCGACGCGGACGCACCGGCCGCTCGGGCGCTCGACGAGGTGGCGTCCCGGCTGGCGATCCGGCGCGAGTCGCTGGTCGGCAAGCCGCTCGGGCTGACGGTGAACGCCCGCCGCTAGCTCAGGTCGCGTCCAGGTCGAAGGTGTGCGGTTTGCGGACCGCCACCGAGTCGCTCGGCGTGGCGTTGTCGCGCTTCGCCTTCAGGTCGGCGGCCGCGGCGACCTCGCCGAGATCCGACTTCACCGCGTTCAGGTCCGACTTGACGTCCTCGAAGAGGCCCTGCAGCGGCTTGCGGATCGCCTCCTCGTCCTCCTCGCTCAGCAGATGCTTGCGAATGAACGCCTTCGGGTGCAGATCCTGCAGCTGAATGTCGGTGCCCAGCTCGCGGCTCAGGTCGCTGGTCGCGTTCTGGGCCATGGCCCGCAGACCACGCAGCATCTTCAGCCCGTCGCCGATGACCTTCGGCAGGCGCTCACCGAAGATCAGCAGGGCGAGCATCAGGAGCGCGCCGATCTCCCACCAGTTCAGGTTTTCGAACACGCCAGCCTCACTCTCAAGTCCCGCTCGAGTCTCGCGGGCAAGCGTACGCGCGGAAAATCATTTCGCGTCAGCGGCCAATGTCACGGAGGCGGTCAGGGTCCGGGTGCCGCGCCGGTATTCGATCGAGACCACGGTCTCGGGCGCGTACTTGCGGACCAGCGCGATCAGGTCGGTGCCGTCCTCGAGGATGTGCCCGTCGAGCTTGGTGATCACGTCGCCCGCCTTCAGCCCCGCGGTGGCGGCCGGGCCGGCCGGCTCGACCGAGCGCAGCCGCGCCCCGGCCGTGCTGGTGGTGCCGCTGCCGCCGGCCGAGACCACCTCGGCACCGATCACCGTCCGGCGGGCCTTGCCGGTGTCGATGATGTCCTCGGCGATCCGGCGGGCCTGGTTGAACGGGATCGCGAAGGCGAGGCCGATGTTGCCGGCCTCGGTGTCGGTGGCGCCGACCGAGCGGATCACCGAGTTCACCCCGATCACCTGGCCGGCAGCGTCGACCAGCGGGCCGCCGGAGTTGCCCTGGTTGACCGCCGCGTCGGTCTGGATGGCCGCGTAGTAGCGGGTGGTGCCGCCCGGGTCGCCCGCCTGGATCGTGCGGTCCAGGGCGCTGACGATGCCGGCCGTCACCGTGTTGGCCAGCGCCAGCGGCGAGCCGAACGCGAGCACCGGGTCGCCGACCGCGATCTGATCGGAGTTACCGAACTTGATCGGGGTCAGGCCGGACTTTGCGACCTTGATCACTGCGATGTCCGACTCGGGATCCCGGCCGACCACCGACGCGGACGCCGTCGAGCCGTCGCTGAAGGCCACCGACATGGCCCCGTTCGCGCCCTCGACGACGTGGTCATTGGTGATCACGTAGCCGTCCGTGGAGATGATGAAGCCGGAGCCGATCGCACCGGTGACCCGCACGGTCACCACGCTCGGCAGCACCTGCTTGGCCACCCCGGCCAGCGAGTCGGGCGCCCGGTTGACCGCCGACGGCACCGTCGCCGGCTGCGCGCCCAGCGTGGTGCCCGGGCCGACGCCGCCGCGGACCGCGAAGACGTACCCGAGGGTGCCGCCCAGCCCGCCCGCCAGCAGGGCGGTGACCAGGCAGATCAGCAGAATCGGGGTCAGGCTGCGACGGGGCGCGTCGGGGTCCACCACGGGCTCGGGGGGCGGGCCCGTGCTGACCGGCGCGGTCGGCACGACCACGGCAGTTGGCGCATACGGATCTCGCCACGGGTCCGCCAATGCGTCGGACCACCATGGCGAGCCTGCCGTCGACTGCCCGGAAGGCGTCGGCGGTTGAGGCTGGCGCCAGTTCCAGCCGTCGGTCACGTCGGTGCCTCCACTCATCGGCTCCCCACCCAGGATGACACGGATCGCTGAAGACCATCCGTCCAGTCCGGCCCCGATGGCCGCATTTGCGCCATCGAAGTCCCGATGCGCGCAGCAGGGGCACGCCTCTAGTCTCATACCCGATGTGCACCGGTTCCGGACCGCCATCCCCATCAGCCGGAGGTCGTCATCGTCACCGCAGCCCGGTCGTTCGGCACCCCGACGACGCAGTCGCTGGTCTTCGCCGAGGCGTACGCCGCCGAGGACATTGTCCTGCAGACTGCCCGCAGCCTGGCCCATGAGCTCGGCCTGATCCCGGTCAGCCCCGGCGCGGGCTCGATCCTTCGACTTCTCGCGGCGGCCGGCAGCGCCAAGGCCGTCGTCGAGATCGGCACCGGCACCGGGGTGAGCGGCGTCTGGCTGCTCCGCGGCATGCGCGGGGACGGCGTGCTGACCACGATCGATGTCGAGCACGAGCACCAGCGGATCGCCCGGCGGATCTTCGGCGAGGCCGGCTTCGCCGCGTCGCGCACCCGGATCATCACCGGCCGGGCACTGGACGTGCTGCCCCGGCTGGCCGACGGCGTGTACGACCTGATCTTCGTGGACGCCGATGCCACCGAGTTCGGCGCGTGTGCGGAGGCGGCGCTGCGGCTGTTGCGCCCCGGCGGCGCGCTGATCGTGAACGGCGCGCTGGCCGGCGGCCGGATCAGCGACCCGACCGCCCGCGACGTGGACACCCTGACCATCCGCGAGACCGTCAAGGCGATCCGCGAGTCCGACGACTGGATCCCCGCGGTCATCCCGGCGGGTGCCGGCCTGCTAGCCGCGGTCAAGCGCTAGCGAGCCCGCTCAACCAGCGCAGCAGCATCCGGGCGCCCCAGCCGGTGGCGCCCTTGACCAGGTCGTCCGCGGTCGCGTCCGCCCAGCTCGGGGCGCTCATGTCCAGGTGTGCCCAGTTCGCCACCTTTGCGCCGAGGAATTCCTGCAGGAACAGCGCGGCGACCACCGAGCCGGCGCCCCGCGCGGGCGAGCTGTGCCGGTCGGCCACGTCGCTGTCGAGATATCCGATGTAGTCGTCGGGCAGCGGGAGCCGCCACATCCGCTCGCCGGTCTGCTCGCCCGCCGCCGTCAGCGCCGCGGCCAGTTCGTCGTCGTGGCTGTACAGCGCGGCCGTCCGGGTGCCCAGCGCCACCGCGTTCGCGCCGGTCAGCGTGGCCAGGTCGAGCACCACGTCGGGATCCAGCTCGGCGACCGCGTAGCCGAGTGCGTCGGCCAGCACGAGCCGGCCCTCGGCGTCGGAATTCGTGCTCTCGCTGGTCGTGCCGTCCCAGTGGGTGATGATGTCGCCGGGGCGGAAGGCCGAGCCGCTGACCGCGTTCTCGGCCAGCGGCGTCAGCGTGGTGATCCGGACCGGCAGCCCCAGATCGGCGGCGCCCAGGGTGGCCGCGACGACGGCCGCGGCGCCGGCCATGTCTTTGCGCATCAGCTTCATCGGCCCGCGGGGTTTGATCGACAGGCCGCCGGTGTCGAAGGTGATGCCCTTGCCGACCAGGACGACATGCCGGGTCGCGCCCGCCGGATGCCAGGAGAGCTGCACCAGCCGTGGCGGCGTCGCCGAGCCACCGCCGACCGCGAGGATGCCGCCGAAGCCCTCAGCTTTGAGCTGATCGGGCTCGCGCACCGTCACAGTCAGGCCCGGGCGCGTCGCGGCGGCGTCGACCACCTGCGCCGCGAACCACGCCGGATTTTTCAGCGAGGACGGAGCGTTCGTGAGATCCCGGGCGAACCAGGCCGCCGTCGACGTCGCGTGCGCCTGGGCGAGGCTGTCCTCGTACCGATCCTGGTCGTCGACGACCAGCTGGACCACCGCGGACCTGGCCTGCTCCGCCCCGTCGCGGTATCGGTAGCCGGCCAGCCAGAGCCCCTCGGCGAGGCCGCGGACCGCTTCCGGGGTGGCCTCGGCCGGCACCACGACCGCGAGCAACTCATCGCCCGCCGCGCTCCGGGCCGCGGCGGCGCCGGCCGCGCGCCAGCCGGGCTCGTCGCCCGCGCCGACCCCCACGATCAACACCTTGGCCGGCGTACGCAGCGGGCGCGGCAACGATTGGACCGCTCCGGCGGCCCCGGGCTGGTCGGCGCTGCGGCAGATCTCGGCCACCTCGGCCCGCAGATCGCCCACCAGCGGGCCGGCCGGGTCGACCGGAAGAACCTGGGTGGCCCCGGCGTCGGGCGTGTTGACCAGGCGAATCACGAACACGAGCGGATGACCTTTCCGGAAGACGTGGAAAGCCCGCCGGCACGGCGGTACCGTACCGGCGGGCCTGCGTGAAACGTCAGCCGACGATCGCCTTCAACGCGTCACCAAGGGCATTAGCCTCGTCCGGAGTCATCTCAACGACGAGACGGCCACCACCCTCCAGCGGGACGCGCATCACGATCCCGCGCCCTTCCTTGGTGACCTCCAGCGGACCATCGCCCGTCCGCGGCTTCATCGCCGCCATCTTGTCTCCCCTCAGACCTACATCAGGGTCGGTGGGTTACCCCACAGCCACAACATCAACGTCGCCCGCTCAGCCTCAGACGACGCCGTACCTCGTTTCCGTCCGGCGGAGTCGCCCCCGCTGGACCGACCCGAGACCGCAGCCTCATGAGCCCTGCCGCGCTGCACGCGACCCGGCCCACCGTGCCGATCAAACATTTTCCCTGATGAACACCGGCGAACCCAAACCCAGCCCGGGCGGATGTGACAGCGTCTAGCATATCGTCTTCTGGGCTGTCACAATGTGCGGTCATGCAGGCGCGGTCGGCCCTCTTCGACCTCTACGGCGACTATCTCCGCCCCCGGGGCGGCCGTGCGCCCGTCGCCGCCCTCGTGAAGTTGCTGGCGCCACTGGGCATCGCGCCGCCGGCCGTGCGCACCGCGGTCTCCCGGATGGTGCGCCAGGGCTGGCTGCATCCCCTGCGACTGGTCTCGGGTCCAGGCTATTTGCTCACCCCCAAAGCGGCCCGCAGGCTCGACGAAGCATCTGCCCGGATTTACCGCACCGGCCGCGTCGGCTGGGACGGCCGGTTCGACCTGGTGCTGCTCAGAACCCCGATCACCAGGCGCGATGCCCGCCGGCTCAGCTATCTCGGGTACGGCATGCTGGCCGAGCACGCCTGGGTGGCGCCCCGCTCGGCCGACGAGGTGGACACGATCCTGCACGAGCTCGCGGTGCCGTACGAGCGGTTCACGGCGTCGCACGCGGCCGGCCAACTGGGCGCCGCCGAGGTGGTCTCCCGCGCCTGGGACCTGCCCGAGATCGGCCGGGCGTACGAAGAGTTCGTGATCGACTACCGTCCGGTGGTGACGGCGGTCAACGCCCGGAGCACCGACGAGGAGGCGTACGCGGCGCGGTTCCAGCTCGTACACGCCTGGCGATCGTTCTTATTCCGTGACCCGCAGCTGCCGATCTCGCTGCTGCCGGCCCAGTGGCCGGGCGCCAGCGCGGCCTCGTTCTTCGACCGGCATGCCGCCCGGCTGCGTCCGGCGGCCGACCGCTACGTGGAGCGCTGCCTGTCCTCGGTCAATCGCGGCTCGCGACCCGCCGGATCGGCCAGACCCTACTAGCGGGTAACAGAGGTGTGGGATTCTCGGTGCCATGACCGACGCGCTGCTCGTCGACCGCACCGACGCGGTCGTCACCCTGACCCTGAACCGCCCCGACGCCATGAACGCCCTCGACATCGGCCTCAAGGAGGCTCTGCGCGACACCCTCGCGGCCCTGGAGTCGGACCGGTCCTGCCGGGCGATCGTGCTGACCGGGGCGGGCAAGGCCTTCTGCGTGGGCCAGGACCTGCGCGAACACGAACAGACCCTGGCCTCGGGCTCGACCGACCTGGACACCGTGCGGGCCCACTACAACCCGATCGCGCAGCGCCTCGCCAGCATGCCGAAGCCGGTCATCGCGGCGGTCCGCGGCACGGCGGCGGGCGCCGGGGCGTCGCTGGCCCTGCTCGCCGACTTCCGGATCGGCGGGCCGAAGACGACGCTGCTGATGGCGTTCGCGAACGTCGGTCTGGCCGGGGACACCGGCGTGTCCTGGTCGCTGCCGCGGATCGTGGGGCACGCCCGGGCGCTCGAGTTGCTGCTGCTGGCCGAGCCGGTGCGATCCGGCCCGGCGTACGAGATGGGCCTGCTGTCCCGGCTGGTCGACGACGACGAACAGGTGCTCCCGATGGCGCTCGAGCTGGCCGCCCGGCTGGCCGCGGGGCCGACCGTGGCCTATGGCGCGATCAAGCGCGAGTTGTCGATCGGGGACGCGGGGACGCTCTCCGACGCGTTGTCGGCCGAGGCCCAGGCGCAGGCGATCTGCGGCGCCACGGCGGATCACAAGGCCGCGGTGTCGGCGTTCGTGGCCAAGCAGAAGCCGGTCTTCGAGGGTCGCTGAACCGGTGATATGAGCCGTTCGGGATAGGGACATTTATCTGAGTGAATGTTTAGGCTCTGCCCAATCGAGAAGCTGTGCGCCCTACCGGGCGCACCTTCGACTGGGGAGGACCCGAATGGCAAGGTGGCGCAGATTCCTGGGCTCGGTGGCGGCCGCGCTCACGGTGGCGGCGACGGGCACGGTGTTGCAGGCTTCGCCTGCGGCGGCCGCGCCCGTCGCAGGCGACGGCGTGGTCAGCCCGAGCGTGGTCGGCGGCAGCCGGGCCACGCAGGGCGAGTTTCCGTTCATGGTCCGGCTCTCCATGGGCTGCGGCGGCGCCCTCTACAGCCCGACCATCGTGTTGACTGCCGCGCACTGCGTATCCCGGACCGGCACGAACACCAGCATCACGGCGACGCTGGGCGTCGTCGACCTGAACTCGTCGAGCCGGATCACCCGGACGTCCAACTACGTCTACCGGGCCCCCGGCTACAACGGCGCCGGCAAGGACTGGGCGCTGATCCGCCTGTCCAGCCCGGTCACCGGCCTCGCCACCCTGCCGATCGCCACCACCACGGCGTACGACTCGGGGACCTTCACGATCGCCGGCTGGGGCGCGGCGACCGAGGGTGGCGCGCAGCAGCGGTACCTGCTCAAGGCCACGGTGCCGTTCGTGAGCGACGCGACGTGCAACTCGGCCGCGATGTACGACGGTGAGGTCATCGCCAGCGACGAGATCTGCGCCGGCTACACGGCGGGCGGCGTCGACACCTGCCAGGGCGACTCCGGCGGGCCGATGTTCCGCCGCAACTCGGCCAACGCCTGGATCCAGGTGGGCATCGTGAGCTGGGGCGACGGCTGCGCCCGTCCGAACA
>Ga0307512_10003506_pt1 | contig 18142 bp, 15 predicted proteins | sample 14_EM_MG_FD_200267 | JGI IMG/M metagenome (GOLD analysis project Ga0307512, IMG submission 200267) | Populus trichocarpa ectomycorrhiza microbial communities from riparian zone in the Pacific Northwest, United States - 14_EM | ecosystem: Host-associated > Plants > Roots > Unclassified | place...
CTGGGGGCCTCCCCCTCCCCCCCCCGCCCACCCCACCCCCGAACACGCAGCACCGCAGCCCGGATCAAGCCTCCGCTGCCGACTCCTCCTCTGCGGCGTCCTCCAGGACGAATCCCGGAAGCCACTCCTCCAACTCCTCGCGCAACCGCACCGTCGACCCCAGCTGGCACAGCACGCCGATCGTGCTCAATGTCACGCGGTGTATCAGGAGGTAGGCCGGCGGCAGGTTCAGCTGCTTGCCCAGCTGGTGGGCGGGGGAGCGGGGGTCGGCGATACGGGCTGCCTGACTGCGCATCCAGCCGCGGGTGAAGGTGAACTCGTCGGCCCGGGCCGGTTCGATGATCGGCAGGAGATAGTCGAGGACGGCGCTCGGGTCCAGCTCGATGGAGTCCTTGACGAAGCCCTCTGTACAGAGGAGCTCGTAGACGGCCTCCGCATCGCTGTCGAGGGTCATGCGCAGGGAGTCGCCGATGGGGGTAGGCAGACCGCCCGGGAGGCGGTCGACCGTGCCGAAGTCCAGGACGCCCAGGCGCCATTCGTCCTTGCCGTCGGGGCCGCCGGGCAGCAGGCGGAAGTTGCCCGGGTGCGGGTCGGCATGCAGCAGACCGGTGCGGGCCGGGCCGGAGAAGAGAAAGCGGGCCAGGAGCTGACCGGCCCGGTCGCGCTGTTCCCGGGTGCCGTCCGCGATGACCTCCGACAGCGGAACTCCGTCGATCCACTCCGTGATCAGCACCTGGTCGCACTGGTGGACCACACCCGGCACCAGGACGTCCGGGTCGTCCGCGAACTCATCGGCGTGGGCCTGCTGCGCCTGGGCCTCCAGGCCGTAGTCCAGCTCCTCCGAGACGCGGTCCTTCAGCTCCGCGATCAGAGGTTTGATGTCCATTCCGGGGATGAGCGGACCCAACAGCCGGGCGAAACGGCTCAATTGGTTCAGGTCGGACAGAAGGGCCTCGCCTGCTCCCGGGTACTGCACCTTGACCGCCACCTCGCGGCCGTCATACCACACCCCACGGTGCACCTGCCCGATCGAGGCCGCCGCGGAGGGCTTGTCCTCGAACTCGAGGAACAGATCGCGCCAGTCCTCGCCGAGCCGCTCGCCGAGCACCCGGTGGACGGTACGAGTCGGCATCGGCGGCGCCGCCTCCTGCAGCTTCGTCAGCGCCGCACGGTAGGGGCCGGCGACCTCCTCGGGCAGCGCCGACTCGAAGACGGAAAGGGCCTGGCCGAACTTCATCGCGCCGCCCTTGAGCTCACCGAGCACCTTGAACAACTGCTCCGCCGTGCGCTGCTGCAGCTCGCGGCCGACCAGCTCCGCGGACTCGCCGACGATCCGCTTGCCAAGTCCCCAGGTCGCCCGCCCGGCGAAGCCGAGCGGGAGCGCGGCGAGCTTGGCGGTCCGGGTGACCGCCTTGCGCGGAAGATCAGACATGCGCCCTCCAAGTCCCTGCCGGCCGCGCCGCGTCTGCCTTACGGCACAACTCCTTCGGCGACCGCTGCCCTTTCATTGTCTCGTGTGACTCCCCGTCCTCAGCGGTGTGTTCTCCCTTACCTTTCTCCGCGGCGCCGCAGGAGCATGCCGGATGCGCCCAGACAGGCCGTGCATGCCAGGTCAGACCGGGTAGGGAGACCTCCCAGCGCGCGCCGGCACTGGTCGGGACCTGGCCGTCCAGGAAGGCGAGCGCATGCGCGGCAGCCAGCCCTGCGACCGTAGTGGCCAGTGTCAGATCGCAGGGCCGCGCCTGGCGCGGCGCGCCGGAACGCCACTGAGAGACCAGGCGGGGCCAGGCCGGATCCCGGTCGGTGCGCCACTCGTGCAGACAGCCCGCGCAACCCGTCTCACCTGGCAGAACGAGGGGGCCGACGACGCCGGTCGCCTCCACGACGCCGGCATACAGATGTGGCGTACCCGAGGTGATGAGCGGTTCCGCGGTGGACGGTGGGGGTGCGTGCACGGCGACGTCGTCGCGCGGGGCCAGGATCACCAGCGAGTAGCCGGGCTCGCCGTCCGAGGGCGGAGCCGAGTGGCTGCGGCGCGGTGGCCGGTCCGGGGCGGCGCGGCGCGCGGCCTGCCGGGCGGCCTCGTCCCTGCGGTCGCCGACGGACTCGGCGGGCAGTCCGCCCGGCGCCACGTCGGCTGCCTCGACCCGGCCGACGTCCCGGACATCGACCTCCCCGATCCCGGCGCCCGCCAGCAGCGAGGCCAGCACCGCACCCACCCGTCCCGCACCCCGCACCTGCACGCGCAGTGAACGGCGCGCGGCCATGCGCCTGACCGCGTCGCGCGGTTCCGTGCTGAGCAGGGACAGCGAGGCGAGGTCGGGGCGCAGCCGGGCGAGGACTTCCTTCTTGCCCCGCAGCGCGTCGGCGGCCGGCCCGCCACCCTTCGCGTCGTCCAGGAGGCCGGCCCGCGCCAGCCGCTCCACCAGTCTGTCGACATGACCGTCGGGCAGGTCCATACGGCGGCCCTCTTCGCGCAGGAGGGGCAGCCCCCGGGTGCCGTTGAGCAGGTCGAGAAAGCTGCCCGTCGCCGTGTCCACCGGACCCAGCGTCATCGCGTGCGCCGGCGCCATCCCGAACTGCACGGTGTTGAGATCGCGCCAGCCGCGCCTGAGCGCGGGCTTCACTACTGGAACAAGCGGAACCATCGGATCCATGACAGGCCCCCGTAAGCCTTCGTAGAACGTCCCCGTCCGCCGGGGGAGGCCGGTCGGTGACCTGTCGATGGTCGGTCGACGGTCGATCGTGGCTTCCTCGGCGAGAACCAGCATGCCCGGACCCGCGGACGGACGCCGAAAGTTGTCCACAAGGTGCGAGTATTCGTCGTACAAATCAAACGCACGGTGGGCGATCGGCACGGAACCGTCCGGGAGTCGGGACTTCCCCCGTGTGCAGCGGGTAACGTCGGGGCGTGCCCGCCGACCCACTGCACAGCGCCCGAACGCCACAGCGCAGCACGACGAGCCAGCCGCCGAGCGGCTCGGGGGCGAGCGCGATCGAGGTCCGCAGGAGCTCCCGTCGACGCAGGACGGTCTCCGCGTACCGCGAGGGCGATCGCACCGTCGTACTCATTCCTGCCCGGATGTCCGAGGCGGAGGAGCAGCGCTGGGTGACCGTCATGCTCGACAAACTGGCCGCCCAGGAGAGCAAACGGGTTCTCGGCGACGACGAGCTGGCCGAGCGGGCCGAGCGGCTGTCGGGCCAGTATTTCGACGGCCGCGCCCGGCCCACCTCGGTGCGCTGGGTCACCAACCAGAACACCCGCTGGGGCTCGTGCACCCCGTCCGAGGGCAGTATCCGGCTGTCGCACCGGCTGCAGGGCATGCCCGAGTACGTCGTCGACTACGTCCTCGTCCACGAGCTGGCGCATCTGCTCGTGCCCGGGCACGGACCCCGCTTCTGGCGGCTCCTGGAGGCGTATCCGCGGACCGAACGGGCCCGGGGTTACCTCGAAGGGGTGGTCGCCGCCGAACGGTTGCCGCATCTGCCGGGTGCTCGCGGGGAGTGACGGCCGCCCCGGGGCGCAGGTTGTGTACCGGGTCTGTACCGACTTCATCCGGTGTCCGAGTTTGCCGTTAGCCTGGCGCGACGCACTCGCATTCGGGATGGGGGACGGTCGTTACGCATGGCCAGGGAATTCCAACGCGGCCACAAGGCCAGGATCAGTGACCTCACCGCGGGCACCGATCTGTACGTAGGCGTGCAGATCAGCGGCCCCGGACTGACCTTCGACATCAGCTGCTTCGGTCTCGACGCCGACGAACGGCTTTCGGACGACCGCTACTTCGTCTTCTTCAACCAGCCGAAGTCTCCCGAGGAGTCCATTCAGCTCCTGGGCGCGCAGGCCGGCGACTCGGAGTCCTTCCGGGTCACGCTCGACAGGATCCCGGCGCAGATCCAGAAGCTGTCGTTCACGGCGACGCTCGACGGCGCCGGGCAGATGTCGCAGATCGCCCCCGGATACGTCCGTATCGTCGCGGGCGGCGAGGAGGTGGCCCGGTACTCCTTCAGCGGCTCGGAGTTCTCCACCGAACGGGCCGTGATGCTGGGCGACTTCTACCTGAAGGACGTGTGGCGGTTCGCCGCCGTCGGCCAGGGTTTTGACGGCGGCCTCGACGCGCTGCTGAAGAACTTCGGCGGCGAGGTGATGGAGGACGAGGCGCCCGCGGCGCCTGCCCCGCACCAGCCGCAGTCCGGTGCCGCCCCCGGATTCGCCCCGCCGGCCTTCGGCGCCCCGGCACCTGCTCCGGCCCCCGCACCGCAGCCCGTCGCACAAGGCTTCGCGGCGCCCCCGGGATCGACTCCGCCCCCGGCCCCCGCGCCCGTGCCGAACGTGCACGCCGCGCCCACCATCATCGCGCCCATGACCCCGCCCGGCGGCGCTGCGGTGCCGCCCCCGGGACCGGCGCCCGCACCGTACGGCCAGCCGCCCCAGCAGCAGCCGTACGGACAGTCCCCCGGCCAGACCGCCGCCCCGCTGCCGCCCGGCTACGGCCAGCCCCAGGCACCGCACGCGCCCCAGGCCCCACAGGCCCCGGCCCCGCCTCCCGGCTACGGCCAGCCGACCCCGCCCCCCGGCTACGGTCAGCAGGTCCCGCCCGGGCAGCCCCCGGGACAGCAGAGCTACGGCGTTCCACAGGGCGCTCCCCAAGGCGGTGCCGGTGTCGGCGCCGCGCTCCAGCAGTTCAAGGAGACGCCCACCGGGCAGCGCTGGACGCAGCAGAACAAGAAGCTCGTCCGCGTCGATCTCGGCATCGGCGGCCAGCCCGTACTCGCCCGGCAGGGCAGCATGGTGCTCTACCAGGGCAAGGTCGACTTCAGCTACAAGGGCGCCGGGTTCGCGGGCCGGCTCGTGGGCAACGCGACCGGCCAGGAGATGCAGCTGATGCGCTGCACCGGCCAGGGCCAGGTGTTCCTCGCCGAGAACTCCACCCATCTGCACCCGATCGAGCTCCAGGGCGACGCGATCTGCGTCTCCGCCGAGAACGTCCTCGCCTTCGACGAGAGCCTCCAGTACGAGGTCCGCCGCATCGAGGGGCACGGCATCCCCGGGGGTGCGCTGTTCACGATGCAGTTCCAGGGGACCGGCACGATCGTCGTCAAGACGCACGGCACGCCCGTGGTCCTGCCGGTCACACCGACCACGTTCGCCGACTGCAACGCCGTCGTCGCCTGGTCGGCGGCCGCCCAGGTGATCGTCTCGAGCCAGGTCCGGATGCGCCGCAACGCCTATCCGGGCGACACCGGGGAGAGCGTCAACCTGCAGTTCCGGGCCGCCCCCGGCAACTTCGTCGTCGTCCAGCCCTACGAGGTCTGAGGGAGCCCGTCATGAACCAGCCACTCGCGGGCTACGCCCCCGCACCCGTCACCGCCCGCATGGAGAACCACGGCAGCCACATGCTGAAGGTCGCCATGCAGACCGGAAACGACCTCCTCGCGCGCGTGGGGTCGATGGTCGCCTACGAAGGCTTCATCCAGTACGAGCCCAATCCACCGGCCGTGCGCCAGATCGCCCGTGACTGGATCACCGGCGAGGGCGCCCCCCTGATGAAGGCCTCCGGCGACGGCCTGCTCTACCTGGCCGACTACGGCGCAAACGTCGTCGTCATCAACCTCAACGGTGACGGGATCTCCGTCAACGCCACCAACCTGCTCGCCTTCGACGCGTCCCTCACCTGGGGCGTCGAGCGGGTCAAGGGGCTTGCCAAGTTCGCCGGCCAGGGCCTGTGGAACACCAAGATCTCCGGGCAGGGCTGGGTCGCTTTGACCTCCCGGGGCAAGCCGATCGTCGTCGACTGCGGAGGCGGCGAGGACGAGACCTACGTCGACCCGGACGCGCTGGTCGCCTGGTCCCCGAACCTCAAGGTGAAGGGCAAGCGCAGCTTCAAGGCGCAGTCGCTGATCGGCCGCGGCAGCGGCGAGGCCTACCAGATGGCCTTCTCCGGTCAGGGCATCGTCGTCGTCCAGCCCAGCGAGGACAGCACCGACCGCCTCCGGGTCCGGGGCTGAGGGGGAGCCAGAAACGCCATGCAGAGTCCGCTTTTCGCCTTCAACGACTCGCAGTCCCAGGAGCGCTACAGCCTGCAGAACAAGCAGATGCTGCGCGTCACCCTGGAGGGCCACGACGACATCCTCGCCCGCAAGGGCACCATGGTCGCCTACCAGGGGCTCGTCGAGTTCGACGCCGAGTACCAGAACAACCATCAGGCACGCGCGCGTGCCTACACCGGCGAGGGTCTGAACCTGATGCGCTGCCACGGGCAGGGCACGGTCTACCTCGCCAACCTCGCCCAGCACATCCACGTGGTCGAGGTGGAGCAGGACGGGCTGACCGTCGACAGCAGCTATGTGCTCGCGATGGACTCCTCGCTCCATCACGATGTCATCGCCGTCGACAGCCAGTACGGCATCTCCGGCTCAGGGAAGTACCAGCTCAACATCACCGGCCGCGGAAAGGTCGCCCTGATGACCTCGGGCGCGCCGCTGATGATGCAGGTGACGCCCGACAAGTACGTCAACTGCGACGCCGACGCGATCGTCGCCTGGTCGACCGGGCTGCGCGTCCAGATGCAGGCCCAGACGCACTCCTCCGGAGTGTGGCGGCGCCGTGGTAATACGGGCGAGGGCTGGGAGCTCAGTTTCATGGGCAGTGGCTTTGCGCTCGTCCAGCCGAGCGAGCTGCTGCCGCCGCAGAACGCCCAGGTCGGGCAGGGCATCGCCGCGCAGTACGGCATGGGACAGCACGGGGCGCGGGCGCAGAACCAGGGCAACGTCTGGAGCTGAGCAGCTGAGCGTCCAGAGAGCCAACGTAAGGGGCGTCCGCCACGGCGGGCGCCCCTTACACGTTGTCGAGGCTCACAGTCTGGCGCGCGTCGCTTCCAGCAGCCGCACGACCGACTCGTCGGCCACGTCCGCCACCTCGTCGTAGGCGAACCAGCGCAGGTCGAGAGACTCGTCGCTGATCTCCTGCACCGCTCCCGGCGGTGCCACGACCGCGTACTGGACGTCGAAGTGCCAGTGGCAGGGTGCCGGGATGGCGTGCCGGTCCAGGCGCACCGGGCCGCCCGGAAACAAGGTCAGTCCCGCGATCCCGGACTCCTCGGTCGCCTCGCGTAGTGCCGCGGACTCCAAGGTGGCGTCCCCCGGCTCGCAGTGGCCGCCCATCTGCAGCCACATCCGCAGCTTCTTGTGCAGGGTCAGCAGGACCCGGCCGTGCTCCGGATCGATCACCAGGGCACTCGCCGTGACGTGCCCCGCGTGGCAGGCCTTCCACATTCCGTCCGGGTGTGCCGCCAAATGGTCCAGGTACGCCTGGCGCAGCGCTTCCTGGCCCTCGTGCCCCTTCAGAACGAGGACAGCGTCGTCGTACAGGCTCACTCGGTGTCGTCGCCCTTCCCGTCGCCCTCGTCGTCGCTCTTGGGGTCGTTCTTCTTCAGGTCGGGCTTCCCGGCCGGGCCGCCCGCCGCCTCGCCGAGCATCTTGTCGAGCTCGGAGAAGTCCAGCTGCTCGCGGTGCACGAAGCCGTCCGGGTCGTCCAGGTCGGAAGCCGTCGGCAGCATGTCCGGGTGGGACCACAGGGCGTCCCGGCCGTCGACACCGCGCGCGTCCGTGAGCGAGGCCCACAGGCGGGAGGCGTCGCGCAGGCGCCGCGGGCGCAGCTCCAGGCCGATCAGCGTGGCGAACGTCTGCTCCGCCGGGCCGCCCGTCGCACGGCGGCGGCGCAGGGTCTCGCGCAGCGCGTCCGCGGACGACAGACGCGGCTTCGCTGCGGCATGCACCACCGCGTCCACCCAGCCCTCGACAAGCGCCAGAGCCGTCTCCAGACGGGCCAGGGCCGCCTTCTGCTCCGGAGTGTCCTCCGGCTGGAACATGCCCTGCTGGAGGGCGTCCTGCAGCTGCTCCGGGTTCTGCGGGTCGAACTGGCCGACCACGTCCTCCAGCTTGGCCGTGTCGACCTTGATCCCGCGCGCGTACCCGTCGACCGCGCCGTACAGGTGCGAGCGCAGCCACGGCACGTGCGCGAAGAGGCGCTGGTGGGCGGCCTCGCGCAGGGCCAGATACAGCCGCACCTCCTCCTTGGGCACGCCCAGATCCTTGCCGAACGCCTCGATGTTCACCGGCAGCAGCGCGGCCTTGCCGATCGGGCCGAGCGGCAGGCCGATGTCGGTGGAGCCGACGACCTCGCCCGCGAGCACGCCGACGGCCTGCCCGATCTGCGTGCCGAACATGGCGCCGCCCATGGAGCGCATCATGCCGATCAGCGGGCCGGCCATGGCCTGCATCTCCTCCGGCAGGACGTCGCCCATCGCCGCGCCGACACGCTCGGCGACCGGGTCGACGAGTTCCTGCCACGCGGGCAGGGTCGCCTCGACCCACTCCGCTCGGGACCACGCCACCGCGGAGCCGGCGCCGGACGGCAGCGACGTCGCGTCGTCCAGCCACAGGTCGGCCAGGCGGACGGCCTCCTCGACCGAGGTGCGCTCGGCGGCGCCGACACTCGCGTCCTTGGTGCCGTCAGGGGTGCCCTGGGAGACAGTCTGGCGGGCGATCTGCTTGGCCATGTCCCAGTTCACCGGGCCGCCCTCGTACGAGAGCATCTGGCCCAGCTGCTGGAAGGCCGCGCCCAGGTCGTTGGGGTTCAGCGAACCGAACATGGCAGCGAGCGGATTGTCCGCACCGGGGCCGCCGAAGCCTCCGGCCCCCGGCAGCCCGCCGAAACCGAACGGGTTGGCCGGTCCCTGACCACCACCGCTCTCCTGGTCCTTCTTCTTGCCCTCGTCGCCGTCGTCCGGCTCCTCCGGCGGAAGGCCGAATCCGAATGGGGTGTCACTCACGGGATTCCTCGGCTGTTAAGGCCGCCGGTTGTCCCCGACGGCACGACTGCCCGATAACACCACCCAGCGTAGACACCGTGGGCGGTTCGGGCCTCGGTGCTTCGCCGACTCTTGGCCTGCGGCAGGATGGATGCCACCTGGTACGGACGCGTCACTCGCGTTCTTACTGAAGACAACCGCTGGAGACGCCCGGTGAGTTCCCCAGATCCGCAGGTTCGCGCAGCGCGAAACGAGTCAACCCCGCCGACGGTCCGCGGGCCTGTCGTAGCGGTCACCGGCGCCGCGTCCGGCATCGGCGCCCTGCTCACCGAGCGGCTCGCCGCCTCGGACGAGATCAAGCAGGTCATCGCCATCGACGAACGGCGCGGCGAGTGCGCGGCGGCGCAGTGGCACATCCTGGACGTACGGGATCCGGCCATCGCGGAAAAACTGCGGGGCGCGGACGTGGTGGTGCATCTGGCGCTCGATCTGGATCTGGAGACCGACGCCGCCGCCCGTTCGGCCTACAACGTACGGGGGACGCAGACCGTGCTGACCGCTGCCGCCGCGGCGGGAGTCCACCGGGTCGTGCTGTGTACGTCCGCCATGGTGTACGGAGCGCTGCCGGACAACGAGCTGCCGCTGTCCGAGGACGCGGAGCTGCGGGCGACGGCCGAGGCCACCGGGGTCGGGGATCTGCTGGAGATCGAGCGGCTCGCGCGGCGCGCTCCGCGGGCGCACCCGGGCCTCAATGTCAGCGTCGTACGGCCCGCGGTCCTGGTGGGAGGCACGGACACCGCGCTGACCCGGTACTTCGAGTCACCCCGGCTGCTTGTCGTCGCCGGGTCGCGGCCTGCCTGGCAGTTCTGCCACGTCGAGGATCTGTGCAGCGCCCTGGAGTACACCGTCCTGGAGAAGGTCGACGGGGAGCTCGCGGTGGGGTGCGACGGATGGCTGGAGCAGGAGGAGGTCGAGGAGCTCAGCGGGATCCGGCGGATGGAACTGCCGTCCGCGGTGGCCCTTGGAGCGGCGGCCCGGCTGCACCGGATCGGGCTGACACCGTCCCCGGCCGGAGACCTGGCGTACACGATGTACCCCTGGGTGGTGAGCGGAAGCCGGCTGCACGACGCGGGGTGGCGGCCGCAGTGGACCAACGAGGAAGTGCTCGCCGAGCTGCTGGAAGAGGTCTCCGGGCGGCACACGGTCGCCGGGCGGCGGCTGGGCCGCAAGGACGCGACGGCGGCCGGGGCCGCGGGCGCCACGGTGGCGCTGCTCGGCGCGGCGGCCGTGGTGCGACGGGCACGGAAGGCCCGGCGCCGGATCTGAGGGCGGGCCCTGTAGGAGGCTCCAAAACGGCCCGCACGCGTGCGGGGTGAAACGTCTATTCCGTGCCGTCAGTGGCGTGCGGCACGATGGGGGCATGGCACCCACCAACGACCATCCCGGCGAGCAGGCGGCGCAGGATCCCGTCAAGCTGATCGCCATCCGTGAGACCGCGCTCTCCCTGGACGAGGTCTTCAAGGCCGTCGGAGACGCCGCCGCCGGGGGAACGGCGCTGTTCGTGGGGACCGTGCGCAACCATGACGGGGGCACCGATGTCGACCGGCTCGGCTATTCGTGCCACCCCAGCGCCGAGGCCGAGATGCGTCGGATCGCCGAGAAGGTCGTCGCCGAATATCCGGTGCGGGCTCTGGCCGCCGTGCACCGGATCGGTGACCTGGACATCGGGGATCTCGCCGTCGTCGTCGCCGTTTCGTGCCCGCACCGGGGCGAGGCCTTCGAGGCATGCCGGAAGCTGATCGACGATCTGAAGCACGAAGTGCCCATCTGGAAGCACCAGACCTTCTCCGACGGCACGGACGAATGGGTCGGCGCGTAGCGCCGTCGTTGAGGGGCGGAGGGGCGGAGGGGTGGTGGCCGGGCGACGGGAGGGCGGGTCGGCGCTTGCTGATCGCCGGCCTGAACCCCTCCGCCGCCCTCCGGTTGCGTAACCACACCCCCGGCACGAGCGTTGTCAGTGCGGATGGTTAATCTGCTGATCAGTCAGTTCTTGCGGTCGTTCACCGGGGTCGGGAGGTCGGCATGGGGGCGCTCCTGTGGTTGTTGATTCCGTTGGTCGCTGCGATCGGCGCCGGATTGTGGGGCAGTTGGGCCAACCGGACCCGCAAGGCGCGTGGCGACGGTCCCGAGCTCACCGGGTACGCCCGCTTCCGTGAGGCCATGGAGAGGTCCGACTCCGGTACGTGACATGACAGAGGTGGGGCTGACGGTGCGCTGACAGGACCGTCCCGTACTGTCTTGGCATGCCACGCCGCACCGCGACGATGCTCGCCTCCACCCTGATGCTGATCGCGCTCCTGTGCGCGGGAGTGTTCATCCCCGTGCCGTACGCGGAGATGTCCCCGGGACCGACGGTGAACACACTCGGGGACCACGACGGCGAGCCGGTGCTGCAGATCGCCGGACGCAAGACCTATGCGGCCGGCGGGCATCTGAACATGACCACCGTGCGGGTCACCAGCGCCGACTACAAGATGAACCTCGTCGAGGCCGTCTACGGCTGGCTTGCCCACGACAGCAAGGTCGTACCGCACAACACGCTCTACCCGGACGGCAAGACCGAGCAGCAGTCCACCCAGGAGAACGCCGAGGAGTTCAGCCAGTCCCAGGAGAGCGCGAAGGTCGCCGCCCTCAAGGAGCTCGACATCCCGGTGAAGACCTGGGTGATCGTCTCGACGGTGGTCAAGAACTCCCCGGCCCAGGGCAGGCTGCACGCCGGTGACGTGATCAAGGCCGTCGACGGTACCGCCGTGAAGCAACCGGACGATGTCGCCAAGCTCGTGACCAAGCACAAGCCCGGCCAGAAAGTCGTCTTCACCGTCGTGCCCGCCAAGGACCAGGCCGCCGCCGAGAAGAAGAACAAGACGGCGACCAGGACCCAGGACGTCACGATCACGACCACCACCTCCGACGACAGCGGCGAGAAGCGCGCCATCGTCGGGATCTCCGCGGGAACGGATCACACGTTCCCGTTCACCATCGACATCAAGCTCGCCGACGTCGGCGGGCCGAGCGCCGGTCTCATGTTCTCGCTCGGCATCTACGACAAGATCACGCCGGGCAACCTGACCGGCGGCAAGTTCGTGGCCGGCACCGGCACGATCGACGACGACGGCAAGGTCGGCCCGATCGGCGGCATCGAGATGAAGACGGTGGGCGCGCGCAGCAAGGGCGCCCAGTACTTCCTGACGCCGGCCGACAACTGCTCGGCCGCCGCCAAGGACACCCCCAGTGGGCTCACCCTGGTCAAGGTGAACACCATCGACGACGCCCTCGGTGCGCTGAAGGACATCCGCACCGGCAAGACGTCCGCCCTGCCGAAGTGCACGGCCAAGTAGCCCTTCGGACTACTCCTCGAACGTCGCCGACAGCGCCTGCGCCAGCCCCGGCACCAGGTCCGCGCCCGTGCGGACGTCCGTCGGGGCGTCCTTCTGGCGCAGCCGCAGGGCCGAGTCGCGGGTGCCGTCGCGCAGCACCGCGACCGTCATCCGGACCTCCTGACGGCCCGGGTGCTCGGCCACCCACTTCGCCAGCCGGGCCTCGTCCAGTCCCTCCGGGACGGACGCCTCGGCGGACGGCGGCAGCATCAGCCGCTCCACCGTGAGCGCGCAGCCGGCCACCGCGTCGGGCCAGGCGATCGTGGCGAGGAACTCGTCCAGCGGCTTGCCGGCCGGGATCTCGTCCTGCTCGATCGGGGTGAGACCGGTGGTCTCGGGCTCGTTCTCCAGGCCGAGCTGGGCCGCGAGGGCGGGTTCCTGGGCCCGCAGCCGAGCGGTGTCTACGAGGGCGAAGAGGCGGGCAGGCTGGTCCCAGCCGAGGCCGGAGGCGTACTCGTCGATCTCGAGTACGGCCCGGGTGAGCGGGCTCGCTGCCATGGGAGTGTTGGACATGGTCACAATCCTGCCTCGTTCATGGCCGGAATCGGGAACCGAGTAAACCGTGAGTAAGTTGCATAGGTGTGGGCCCGCGATCACGGGGGGCCACGGAAGGTCCACGAACACGCGGGCCTGACGGATCGACAGCGAACTTCGAGGTGCGCACCTTGGCTTTCCAGATGCCGGACCGCGGCGGAGGCCCGACAGGGCCGCGGATGAGAGTGGGCCGCCCGTCCCGGCGGGTCCGGAGCCTGCTCATGACACTGGGCGTCCTTGCCGTCCTCGGCATGGCGTTCACCATGTTCGCGGGCTTCTGGACTGACTGGCTCTGGTACCGCTCGGTGAAGTACTCGTCCGTCTTCACGACCACGCTGTCGACGAAGATCGGACTGTTCTTCGTCTTCGGTCTGCTGATGGCCCTCGCGGTCGGCTTCAACATCTGGCTGGCGCACCGGCTGCGACCGCCGCTGAGCGCCATGTCGATGGAGCAGCAGAGCCTCGACCGCTACCGGATGGGCATCGCGCCGTACAAGACCTGGCTGTTGTTCGGCATCACCGCCCTGGTGGGTCTGATCGCCGGTGCCTCGGCGTCGAGCCAGTGGCGCACCTGGCTGATGTGGGTCAACGGCGTGCCCTTCCACCAGAAGGACCCCCAGTTCCACCTCGACGTCTCGTTCTACGCCTTCGACCTGCCCTGGTACCGCTTCCTGCTCGGCTTCGGCTTCGCCGCCGCGATCCTGTCCCTGATCGCCGCCGCGCTCACCCACTACCTGTACGGCGGGCTCAGGATCACCTCCCCGGGCGCGCGTGCCACCGCCGCCGCGACCGGTCATCTGTCGGTACTGCTCGGCATCTTCGTCGCCCTGAAGGCGGTCGCGTACTGGCTTGACCGGTACGGCCTCGCGGTCAAGTCCAGCGACTTCAAGGCGACGGACAACTGGACCGGCCTCAGGTACGTCGACGCGAACGCCTACCTGCCGGCGAAGACGATCCTGTTCTGCATCGCCGTCATCTGCGCGCTGCTGTTCTTCGCCACCCTGTGGCGGCGCACCTGGCAGCTGCCCGTGATCGGCTTCGGCCTGATGGTGCTCTCGGCGATCCTGATCGGCGGGCTCTACCCGGCGATCGTCCAGAAGTTCCAGGTCCAGCCGAACGAGCAGGCCAAGGAAGCGCCGTACGTCCAGAAGAACCTCAAGGCGACACGCGAGGCCTACGGCATCGACGGCGCCAAGGTCAGCGACTACTCGGGGACGAGCAAGACCAAGGACAAGACCAAGCTGCGCGACGACGTCGACTCCACGGCGAGCATCCGCATCCTGGACCCGAACATCGTCTCGCCCACCTTCCAGCAGCTCCAGCAGATCAGGAACTACTACGCGTTCCCGACCAATCTGGATGTCGACCGCTACTCCAAGGACGGCAAGGACCAGGACACGGTCATCGGTCTGCGCGAGCTGAACCTCAACGGCATTCCGAAGAACAACTGGATCAACGACCACTTCCGCTACACCCACGGCTACGGCGTGGTCGCCGCCAAGGGCACCGCGGCCGACGCCAACGGCCAGCCCGAATTCACCGAGTCCGATCTGCCGTCCACCGGCAGCCTGGGGACGTACGAGCAGCAGGTCTACTACGGCGAGAAGACCAGTACGTACTCGATCGTCGGCGGTCCCCAGAAGGAGATCGACTACTCCGACGACAGCGGTGAGAAGACCACCAGCTACAAGGGCAAGAGCGGGGTCAACCTCGCCAACCCGATCAACCGGGCCGCGTACGCGGTGGCGTTCAACGAGCCGCAGATCCTCTACTCCGGTGCGATCGGCGAGGGTTCGCGCATCCTGTACAACCGCACTCCCAAGGAGCGCGTCGAGGCGGTCGCGCCCTGGCTGACCATCGACGGCGACGCGTATCCGGCGGTGGTCAACCACCGTATCCAGTGGATCGTCGACGCGTACACGACGACGAACGGATACCCGTACGCCTCCCGTACGACCCTCGGCGACACGACGGCCGACTCGCTGACCGCGAACAACAACTCGCGCGCGGTGGTGGCCCAGCAGAACCAGGTCAACTACATCCGCAACTCGGTGAAGGCGACCGTCGACGCGTACACCGGCCAGGTCAAGCTCTACCAGTGGGACACCCAGGACCCGGTCCTGAAGACCTGGATGAAGGCCTTTCCGGGCACGGTGAAGCCGAAGACCGCCATCTCGAATTCCCTGATGGACCATCTGCGCTACCCGCAGGACCTGTTCAAGGTCCAGCGCGAGCTGCTGACCCGCTACCACGTCACCAACCCGACGACGTTCCTCAGCGGCAGCGAGGTGTGGCAGGTGCCGGACGACCCGACCAACAAGTCGGGCAACGCGGTGCCGCCGTACTACCTGAGCATGAAGATGCCCGACCAGTCGTCGCAGGCGTTCTCACTGACGACGACGTTGACGCCCAACGGCCGGGACAACCTCAGTGCGTTCATGACGGTCGACGCCGAGGCGGGCGCCGGCGACTACGGCAAGATCAGAATCCTGAAACTGCCGACGAGTACGACCGTCGACGGACCTAAACAGGTGCAGAGCCAGTTCAACTCCGAACAGGACATCGCCGAGTCCATCAAGCTGCTCAAGGGCGGCGACTCCGACATCGAGTACGGCAACCTGCTGACCGTGCCGCTCGACGGGGGACTGCTGTACGTGGAGCCGGTCTACGTACGCGGTGGTGGACTCAAGTACCCGCTGCTGCGGAAGGTGTTGGTCAGCTACGGCGACAAGACCGCCTTCGAGAACACCCTCGACGCGGCCCTCAACAAGGTCTTCGGAGCGGAGAGTTCGACCACTCCACCGACGGACGAGGGGACGACCAAGCCACCGACGTCCAGCAATCCGACGGTCCAGCAGGCGCTGAACGACGCCCAGAAGGCCTTCGACGCCGGCCAGGAAGCCCTGAAGAAGAACGACTGGACGGCGTACGGCGTGGCGCAGAAGGACCTCGAGGACGCGCTCAAGCGGGCCGAGGACGCGCAGTCCAAGGCCGACAAGACAAGCGGCGGCAGCGGCAACAAGAGCAGCAGCAGTCCCAGTCCGAGCAGCAGTCCAAGCGGTTAGCCGGACTACGGCTGATCAAGGACCCCCCGCGTCGTGGTACGGTTGCAACACAACGACGCGGGGTGGAGCAGCTCGGTAGCTCGCTGGGCTCATAACCCAGAGGTCGCAGGTTCAAATCCTGTCCCCGCTACTGAAGTCGAAGGCCCGGATCCATCAGGATCCGGGCCTTCGACTTGTGCGAACGCATGTGCCGATACGGGGGATGGTCATGCCGCCGCGGGGAGTTGAGGGAACTGTGTTTGACTTGTCTCTCTGTGGGCATGTCGACAAAACGCTGAAGTGACCTCACTGGCTGCGGTATACCAGGTGTACCCAGGTTGCAGGTGGTGCGACGATGGACGTTATGGGGGACAAGGCAACTCTGTTCGAGACAGGGCGATTTGTGCTGCCTTCCCAACCCGACGAGGCCGGGGAGGCCGGGGAGGCGGCCGAGGAGGCCGTCGAGGAACTTCGTCAGCGGCTCGCCGTGGAAGCCGGCGACGTCGAGGCGATGAGCGTCCTCGGGGCCATGCTGCTGCGCCGCGGTGATCTCGACGGAGCCGAGCCCCATCTGCGTGCCGCCACCGCCGCGGGAGACCGCGCCGCCGCCAACAATCTCGGCGTCCTTCTCCATCAGCGCGGATACGCCGACGAGGCCGCCGGCTGGTGGCGGATCGCCGCCGTAGCCGGGTCCGCCGCGGCCGCGCATGCGCTGGGGCGCCATCACCGCGAGCGCGGGGACGAGCCCGCCGCCGAGTACTGGCTGCGGCAGTCCGCCGAGCAGGGGCACGCCCTGGGCGCCTACGCACTCGCCGATCTGCTGGAACACCGCGCGGACGCGGGGGCCGACGACTGGATGCGGGCCGCGGCGGAGCGGGGGCACCGGGAAGCGGCGTACCGGCTGGCGCGTGCGCTTGACCGCAGGGCCGCCTGCGAGGACGAGGGCGAGAGCGGGTCCGACAACGGTGTCGCACTGCTGGCCGAGGCCGAGCAGTTCTACCGGCAGGCCGCCGCGCGCGGGCACCGGCGGGCCGCGCTGCACCTCGGGGCGATCCTGGAGAAGCGCGGCGAGCTCAGGGAGGCCGGGCGCTGGTATCTGACGTCCGCCAAGGACGGCGAGGCGCGGGCGGCCTGCGCGCTGGGCTTCCTGCTGCGGGACGCCGGGGACACCGAGAGTGCCGCCGTGTGGTGGCTCAGAGCCGCGCAGGACGGCGACGGCAACGCGGCCAACGCACTGGGCGCGCTGCACGCCGAGCGCGGGGAGACACAGACCGCCGAGCGCTGGTACCGGGCCGCCATGGACGCCGGGGACGACAACGGCGCGTACAACCTCGGGCTGCTCTGCGCCGAGCAGGGACGCACCGGGCAGGCCGAGCAGTGGTACCGGCGCGCCGCGTACGCCGGGCACCGCGAGGCGGCGAACGCGCTGGCGATCCTGCTGCTGCAGGGCGGGGACGCGGCGGGGGCCGAGCCGTGGTTCTCCAAGGCCGCCGAGGCGGGAAGCGTGGACGCCGCGTTCAACCTGGGGATCCTGCACGCCGGGCGCGGCACCGACGAGGACGCGGGCATCGCGCTGCGGTGGTACGAGCGGGCCGCGGCCGCCGGGCACACGGAGGCGGCGCTGCAGGTCGGCATGGCGCGACTGCGGGACGGGGACGAGCAGGCGGCGGAGCGGCATCTGCGGTGTGCGGCGGGGGGCGGCAGCGCGGAGGCCGCCTACCGGCTGGCGACCGTGCTGGACGCCCGGCGGCCGCCCGCGCCCGCACATGAGCTCGGCGAGCCCACGCAGGAGAAGACCGAGTGCGAGGAGTGGTACGAGCGGGCGGCCACCCTGGGGCACCGGCGGGCGCAGGTACGGGTCGGGATGATGGCCGCGGCCCGCGGGGACGTGGTCGAGGCGGCCCGGTGGTACCGCGCGGCGGCCGAGGCCGGGTCCCGCAACGGCGCCTTCAATCTGGGACTGCTGCTGGCCCGGGAGGGCAGTGAGCCCGAGGCGGCGGTGTGGTGGACACGGGCCGCCGACGCCGGGCACGGGCGGGCCGCGTTGCGGCTGGCCCTGGTCTACGCGCGTCGGGGTGAGCTCGCGGAGGGACAGCGGTGGGCGGACCGGGCGGTGACGCTGGGGCCGGTGGCGGTGTCCGAGCGGGCGGCCCGGCTGCGGGATGCGCTGCGCGAGGAGCTGTCGGCATAGCGGTGCCCGGTGCTGGGCCGACCGCCCTGGGGGCTGCGCCCCCAGACCCCCCTTCGGCCTGAACGGCCTCGTCCTCAAACGCCGGACGGGCTGAAAAGCCTTGCCGACCTGCGTCGGCCTGTC
>Ga0307512_10003507_pt1 | contig 18139 bp, 14 predicted proteins | sample 14_EM_MG_FD_200267 | JGI IMG/M metagenome (GOLD analysis project Ga0307512, IMG submission 200267) | Populus trichocarpa ectomycorrhiza microbial communities from riparian zone in the Pacific Northwest, United States - 14_EM | ecosystem: Host-associated > Plants > Roots > Unclassified | place...
GTCGTCCAGCCTTCGGCCGAGGGGCGCCGGGCCGGCGGGCGGCCGGTCTGGGTCGGCTTCGCGATGGACGACGACTGCACGGACGAGGTCATCGGCTGGGCGGCGGACGGCGGGCCGGGGATCGCCGGGCCGCCCGTGACGCTGGAGCTGCAGTTCATCCGGCCGCCGCGGGAGGCACGCGTGCGTAGCCGACGCTGAGCCTCTGATCGCTGCGCCCGCCCGCAGCAGAGGCGCCCTGCGCGCAGCAACTGGCCTTCATCGGCACGTAGTTGGAGGCGTCCGTCCTCCAAGTCGCCCTGTCCGGCTGCCTCATGAGGCCCGAGAGCCGCCCGGCCGTCGCTCCGTTCCCCGCCCGGGACACGTACGGCATCGACGAGGCGTGCGATCACGAGCACGCGGCCGAGCCACCGATGCCCGTGCCCTGACTATCCTGACAAAAGGGGCCGGGCAAACGGGGGCGGTCCTGCTCGCGGTGGGCGGGAAGGGAGCCGCGTGTGACTGAGCGGAGGAGCGGCCGGGCGGCCGCCGGCACGCTGCGGCAGGCGCGGGAGGCCGTGGCCCGGGAGGCCTGGGCCGAGGCGTACGGCCTCCTGCACCGGCTGGATCCGCGCCGGCTCACCCCCGACGACTGCGCCGCCTTCGCCGATGCCGCCTGGTGGACGACCCACGTCGAGGAGTCGATCGTGCAGCGGGCGCGGGCCTACTCCGGGTATGCGGCGGCCGATGACGCCCGGCGGGCCGCGTACAGCGCCTGGATGCTCTTCTACGAGCACCAGCTGGCCGGCCGCGCGGCCGTGGCCGCGGGCTGGCTGCGCCGGGCCCGGCGGCACCTGCGCGACGAGCCCGAGTGCGTCGAGCAGTGCTATCTCGCCTGGATGGACACGGAAGCGGCGCAGCAGCGCGGCGCGTTCGACGAGGCGATGGCCTCCGCCCGGCGCATGGCCGAGATCGCGCGCCGCTGCGACAGCCCCGACCTGCACGCCATGAGCGTGCAGGCACAGGCGGGCGTTCTGGTGGCGCGGGGCCGGGTCGCCGACGGGCTCGAGGACGACCGGGTGCGGGCCCGTCTCGCGGGGCTCGGTCCGGTGGTGGGCCAGCATGTGGCGCGCATGCCGTATCCGCTGATCAACACCCTCTTCGACGACCTGGTGCCGGCCGGCCTGCACCACTACTGGAAGGGCGCCTTCAGTTACGGCCTGCCGGACGGAGCCGTCGACGCCTTCGTCGAGTACGGCCCCACGACCCCGTCCATCCAGAGCGTGACCGTCGTCTTCCCCATCGACGGCGCCTGCCACCGGGTGCGCCCCGAGGACACCGCCTTCTCCTACCGGGACGCCGACTACTCGATCGCGCTCAGCCCCACCCTCACCACCCGCGAGGAGTGCGAGGCCCGCAAGGACTGGGTCCGCGCCTATCACAAGGCGCTCGAACCGCACTGCGCGGAGGGCGCCTACGTGAACTTCATGGACGCAGACGACCAAGATCGCGTCCGCGCCAACTACCGCGGCAACCACGCCCGTCTGACAGCTCTGAAGCGCCGCTACGACCCGGGCAACCTGTTCCGCCTCAACCACAACATCACTCCGTGAGGAATCCTGCGGGCTCCCAGGTGTTGAACCCTGTATGAGCTCCGCGATCGCCTCGACCCGCTTCTCCGTCCTCGACCGCTCCCGCACCCGCGAGGGCCACACCGACGCCGAGGCGCTGCGCGACACCGTGGGGCTGGCACAGGAGCTGGAGGATCTCGGCTACCACCGGTTCTGGGTCTCCGAGCATCACGGGGTGCCCGGGGTCGCCGGGTCGGCGCCGACCGTGCTGGCCGCCGCCGTCGCGGGTGCGACGAGCACGATCCGGGTCGGCACCGGCGGTGTGATGCTGCCCAACCACCAACCCCTGGTCGTGGCCGAGCAGTTCGGGGTGCTGGAGTCCCTCTTCCCGGGGCGGATCGACATGGGGCTGGGGCGGTCGGTCGGCTTCACCGACGGGGTGCGCAGGGCGCTGGGGCGCGGCAAGGGCGACGCGGACGACTTCGCCGGGCAACTGGAGGAGCTGCTCGGCTGGTTCGGCGGCACGTCACCGACGGGTGTGCGTGCGCGCCCCGCAGAGGGGCCGGCCGTCCCCGCATTCGTGCTCGCGATGGGCGAGGGCGCCGCCGTCGCCGCCCGCGCGGGGCTGCCGATGGTCATCGGAGACCTCCGCAACCGCGAGAAGATGCAGCGCGGCATCGACCACTACCGCACCCACTTCCGCCCCTCGCCCCGGGCCGCCGAACCGTACGTCGTCATCTCCGGCACGATCGCCGTGGCCGCCACCCCCGAGGAGGCCCGGCGGCTGCTGATCCCGGAGGCCTGGTCGATGGCGTACTCCCGCACGCACGGCACCTTCCCTCCGCTGCCGCCCGCCGAGCGCGTCGAGGGCCTCGCCATGACCGACAAGGAGCGCGGCTTCTACGAGTCCGGGCTCACCGGACACCTCGCGGGCACCGAGGAGCAGGTCGCGCACGAGCTGGAGACGGTACTGAAGGAGACGGGGGCACAGGAGGTGCTGGTCACCACCAGCACCTACGACCGTGAGGCGCTGCTCGACTCGTACCGGCGCCTTGCCCGCCTGTGGTGATGACCGCCCGGGGCCCGGCCGGTCACGAGATGGCCCGGAGCCGGCCGTGGGGTCGGTGACGGAGTCGGTCGACCGCCTCGGCGGTCTTCTCGTCCGCGGGGAGGTAGACGACCAGTTGCTGGGCGTCCGAGGAGAGTTCCAGCGTCTCGCGGAGCAGCCGAAGCTCGCAGCCCGACGGGTGGTTGAGGCGGAGCGCCCCACGCTGCGGAACGACGTGACGGTTGAGGCGACGTGTGAACTCCGGGCCGGCGGCGGGGGCGAGTTCCGTGCTGAACCACTCGGAGTTCTCAGCGGATGGTGCGAGCCACAGGTCGAAGGCCTGCTCGTCCGCGACGTCGTTCCAGTCGGCGAAGAACGTCCGGGCGCGCGGGTCGGTGAAGACGTAGGAGGTGAGGTTCGGGGCGTCCGTGGCGAGCAGTCCGGTTTTACTCATCACCGACTCGTAGCCGCTGGTGTGGGCGAGCACGTCGCCCAGCCTGTTGGTCACCATGGCGATGCCCGGTTCCAGGAGGCGGAGGGTCTCCAGCACCGATGGGCGGACGTCCCGGCGCGGTGGTGCGGGCTGGGTGTGGGCGGAGCATTCGCCGCCGGTGATCTTCGCGAGATAACGCAGGTGGTTGCGCTCCGCCGGGTCGAGGCTGAGCGCATCGGCGAGCGCGTTCACCACAGCGATCGACGGGTTGCGGTCACGGCCCTGCTCGATGCGGGTCAGGTATTCGACGCTGATGCCGGCCCGCGCGGCGAGATCCAGCCGCCGCAGCCCCGGTGACCGGCGGCGGCCATGAGTGGGCAGACCCAGCGACTCCGGCTGGATGCTGTCGCGCTTGGCCCGGATGAAGTCCCCCAACGGCGTACCCATGCTGGGAGCATAGGTCGCCGCCCGCCGGTCGTGGACGGCGCAGAGTGGCCCTGCGGGGGCCAGCCTGAGCACGGCCTGGCTGGTGCCACGGTGCGGACCGATCGTGGTGGGCATGGACAAGAACAAGCACAAGCTGGTGATCATCGTCGGAAGCGTCCGGGACGGCCGGTTCGGCCCGGTGGTGGCCTCCTGGGTCGCCGAACAGGCCGGTGTTCACGGTGGTTTCGACGTGGAGGTCGTCGATCTGGCCGAGATCGACATTCCGCTGGCGCTGCCGGCTGCCTCGCCGAAGTACGCCGGCGACGCATATCCCCGTCCGGCCGGGATGTCGGCACTGACGTCGGCCCTGGAGGGCGCTGACGCGTTCATCGTGGTCACGCCGGAGTACAACCACAGCTACCCGGCGTCGCTGAAGGCCGCCATCGACTGGCACTTCACCCAGTGGACGGCCAAGCCCGTCGCCTTCGTCAGCTACGGCGGCGCGGCAGGTGGCCGGCATGCGGTGCTGCACCTGGAGAACGTGCTGACCGAGCTGCACGCGGTGACGATTCGCGACGGTCTCGCCTTCCCCAACTACTTCACGGCATGGCAGGACGGCCGTCCCCTCGACCCCGAAGCCACCGGCTACGCCAAGACCGTGCTCGACCAGTTGGCCTGGTGGGCGGCCGCGCTCCGGTCGGCACGCAGCACAACTCCGTACCCGGCGTGAGCCGGGCGGCATCGCGCGCGATCAGGCTGTCGGCGTGGCCCTGAGGCCGTCGACGATGAGCGCGAGGATCCGTTCCGCTCGCTCCTCGCCCCCGCGGGCCGGGTCGATCCGCCACAACACGCTGAGCTGCAGCAGGACGTCCTCCGGGTCGAGGCCGGGCTTGAGGGAGCCGTCGGCCGCGCCGGCGTCGAGGAGGAGGGCGATGGCGCGGACGAAGGGGGCGTAGTGCTCGTCGTCGAGGCCGCCGTTCGTCGCGGCGTGGATGACCTCGGCGACGCCGTACTTGAGCCGTCCGTAGTGGGCGACCTCGTCGAACCAGCGCCGCAGTGCGTCGAGGGGCGGATGCTTCCGCAGCAGCTCGGGCGCCCGGTCGATCAGGTGCTGGATGTCGTGGCGGTAGAGCTCCAGGACGAGCGCCTCCCGCGTGGGGAAGTGGCGGTAGAGCGTTCCGATGCCGACGCCGGCCTGCCTGGCGATCGCGGTGAGGGAGGCGGAGCTCGACTCGGCGAGTGCGTCCCGGGCCACGGTCAGGATCCGCTCCCGGTTGCTGAGCGCGTCTTTCCGGGTCGGTTTCGCGGAGGGCGGCGGGTTCACGGGGCGGGTCGTCCCATCAGTAGGTTCGGATTGCCAGGCGGAGGGGCCTCCGGTACGTTGGAACACGTAACGGAGGGCCCTCCGCTTTATTCTGGCACATCCACCCCACTCCGTGGAGGACAGTCATGCCCGAGCTGGTTCTGGTCACCGGGGGCAGCGGCTACATCGCCGGCTGGTGCATCGCCGAACTCCTGCGGCGCGGCTACGACGTACGCACGACGGTGCGCTCCGCGGACCGCGAGCAGTCCGTCACCGAGGCCGTGTCGAGCGTCGTCGACCCCGCCGGCCGCCTGAGTTTCGCCCTCGCCGACCTCACGGCCGACGAGGGCTGGGAGGCCGCGCTCAAGGGCGTCGACCACGTCCTGCACGTCGCCTCCCCGCTGGGCGGCGCCTCGGACGACCCCGACGCCCTGATCGCCCCCGCCCGCGACGGCGCGCTGCGGGTCCTGCGCGCGGCCACCGCGGCCGGCGTGCGGCGCGTCGTGATGACCTCGGCCGCGAACGCCGCGAGCCCCTCGTCGTACGCCACCGAAGGCGTCACCGACGAGACGCTGTGGACCGACCCGGACGACCCCACCCTGATCCCCTACCGCCGCTCCAAGACCCTCGCCGAGCGCGCGGCCTGGGACTTCATGGAGGCGTACGACGGTCCGACCGAACTGGCCACCGTGCTCCCGGGCGCCGTCTTCGGGCCGATCCTCACCACGGACGGCATCGGGTCCGTCGGCATCGTCGGCCGCATGGTCTCCGGCGCCATGCGCGGCATCCCCCGGATCGGACTGGAGGTCGTGGACGTGCGCGACCTCGTCGACGTCCACATCCGGGCGTTGACGTCACCGGCGGCCGCGGGCCAACGCTTCCTCGCCACCGGCGAGTTCATGTGGATGGCGGACATGGCCCGCATCCTCCGCGACGGCCTGGGCGAGCACGGCCGCAGGGTGTCCACCCGCCGCATCCCGGACCTCGTCGTCCGGCTCGTGGCCCGTTTCCGGGACCCGTCCCTGCGGGAGATCACCCCGGCTCTCGGCCGCCGCAACCGGCACAGCACCGAGAAGGCACGGACGGTCCTCGGCTGGCAGCCGCGCCCCGCCCGGCAGACGGTGCTCGACTGCGCCGAGAGCCTCATTGCGCACGGGGCCGTCTGACCGTATGGCCGTGTGGCCGTACGGAGGGCAGTGCGAGTTGCCAGTCCCCTTGCGTCCCAGTTCCGATCATCAGTCACAGGGCAACCTTTAGGCTGCTGCGGTTGGTCACCTCATCAGGGGACCAGGGGATCAGGGGGACAAGGGCCGATGAACCATGCGACTGAGGTGTTCCAGCCACTACAGGCAGACGATCCGCCGCTGGTGGCCGGTTACCGTCTCGCCGCCCGGCTCGGCGCGGGTGGCATGGGGCGGGTCTACCTGTCGCACACGCAGGGCGGCCGGCCGGTGGCGATCAAGGTGGTACGGCCGGAACTGGCCGACGACCCGGCCTTCCGGCGGCGGTTCGGCCGGGAGATCAAGGCGGCCCAGCGGGTCCGGGGCGCGTACACCGCCGAGCTGATCGACGCCGACGCGGACGGCGTACCGCCCTGGCTGGCCACGCTGTACGTGCCCGGCCCCTCCCTGGCAGAGGCCGTCGCCCGGCGCGGACCGCTGCCGGTACCGGCGGTGCTGTGGCTGATGGCGGGGGTGGCCGAGGCGCTGCAGGCCATCCACGGCGCGGGAATCGTGCACCGAGACCTCAAGCCGTCGAACGTACTGCTGGCTGCCGACGGTCCCCGTGTCATCGACTTCGGTATCTCGCTGGCCGTGGACGCCACCTCGCACACGGGCACTGGCTTCGCCGTCGGCACGCCCCAGTTCATGGCTCCCGAGCAGGCGACAGCGGGTGAGGTCACGGCGGCGACCGACATGTTCGCGCTCGGGCAGACCGCGGCGTTCGCGGCACTGGGCGAACCGTTGTACGGCGAGGGCCCCTCGGCAACCGTCCTCTACCGGATCGTGCACTCGGAACCCGATCTGTCCCTTCTGCCCGAGCAGCTCCGTCCGCTGATGGCCCGCTGCCTGGCAGCCGATCCGGCGGAGCGGGCCACCCCGGCGGAGGTCATCGCGTGGTGCCGGCAGCGGCTGGGCCGGGACGCCGACGCGGGCGGCGGGCCGGCCGTCTGGCGAGAGGTCACGGGGCCGGAGGTGGCGGTTCCCGCCCCGGTCCCCGATCCCACCCCGGTGCACACGCTGCCCGTGCAGACGCAACCGTTGCTCGCGCAACCGTTGCTCGCGCAGCCGCAGTTGCAGCTGCGGCCGACGCTGCCGGCCGAGCGGCAGGCGCGCCGAAGACGCACCGCGCTAATCACGGCCGCCGCTGTGGTGGGGGGTGCGCTGCTGCTGGCGGGCTTGACCTGGACGGTCGTGGAGGCGATGGACGGGCTCCGGCACCGGGATACCGCCACATCCTCGACGCCCGGTCCGAAGGCATCCGGGCGCTCGTCGGCGTCCTCATCAGCTTCCACGTCAGCCCCAGGGACAGGGACAGGCGACCGGGCAGCAGGCACGCCGAGCCCGTCCCCGACCGCGTCCGCAACGCCCCGACCCGAGGCGAACCCCGGAGCAATGCTGACCGAGAAGAACTCACTGAGCATCAAAACCCTGGTTGAGCGCAAGGACCGCAAGGGGGACATTCGCTTCGTCTGCAAGCACCTCGGCTGCACGCTGGAGAGCGACACCAGCGTGATCACCATGCTGTACACCAAGCCGGGCGCCACCCTCGACTCGTGCCGTCTCGCCCTCACCGGCGCCAAGAGTCACAACTTCCCGCTGGCCGCGGCGGCGGCGGGCAGTGAGATCTGCGTCAAGACCCTCTCCGGAGACATCGCGCTCCTGGCGGTCCAGGTGAAATCGACCGCGCTGTGGGACACCCCGGGGATCAGCTTCCTGACCGCGGACGTGACGGTCTGGCGGTCGGCCGCGACGTGAGAGAACAGCAGCAGCGCGTCGGCTTCGGACGTGTCGTCGCGGGCAGTCAGACGTAACAGCCGTACGGCCGAGTACCGACGTGCGCCCCACCAGTCCCCCAGGACGGTGTTCCCTCCCCCCGATCCCAGTCTCCAGAAGGAATCCCGATGAACTCACAACCCTCGTTGCCGGCCCAGCCCGTTTCCTCCGCGCCACAGGACTGCGCCCGTGACGGCTTCCACCCGGACCTGGCCGACGGTCCCAGCGGCCCGCTGACCGAGGCGCGCAGGCGGGTGCACCACGTCCGCGCCGACGACCTGGACGGCGGCACCGCGCAGACCGACGGGATGCGCCGCTTCGCCGCGATCAGCGGGGCCAGGGTCGGCTCGGAGCGGATGTGGATGGGGCAGACCACGGTCGCGCCCGCGACCGCCTCGGCCGACCACCACCACGGCGACTCCGAGACCGCCATCTACATCGTCAGCGGCCACCCCGAGTTCGTCTTCCTCGCCGATCCCGCCGAGGGCGGAGCGGGGCCCGAGGAGGTGCGGTTGCGCACCGGGCCGGGCGACTACATCTTCGTGCCGCCCTTCGTGCCGCACCGCGAGGAGAACCCCGACCCGGACAACGAGGCCGTCGTCGTGATCGCCCGCAGCACGCAGGAGGCCGTGGTGGTCAACCTGCCGAGTCTCCACGTGCTCGGGTCCGGGCAGGAGTAGCGCCCCCGCTCGCATAGACTCGCGGGGTTTGTCCCGCCACAGTCGAAGCCCGACGGAGTCCCCCTTCATGCCCGACTCCCACGCCCCCCGCGACCCCTATGTCCGCGTCCGCGGCGCCCGTGAGCACAACCTCAAGGGTGTGGACGTCGACATCCCGCGGGACGTGCTGGCCGTGTTCACCGGTGTGTCAGGGTCGGGGAAGTCCTCGCTCGCCTTCGGCACCATCTACGCCGAGGCGCAGCGCCGCTACTTCGAGTCGGTCGCCCCGTATGCGCGCCGCCTGATCCACCAGGTCGGCGCGCCGAAGGTCGGCGAGATCACCGGGCTGCCACCCGCGGTCTCCCTCCAGCAACGCCGCTCGGCACCGACGTCCCGCTCGTCCGTCGGCACCGTCACCAACCTCTCGAACTCGCTGCGGATGCTGTTCTCCCGCGCCGGCGACCACCCGCCGGGCGCCGAACGCCTCGACTCCGACGCCTTCTCCCCCAACACCGCGGCCGGCGCCTGCCCCGAGTGCCACGGCCTGGGCCAAGTCCACCGTACGACCGAGGAGTTGCTGGTCCCCGATCCGTCCCTGTCGATCCGCGAGGGCGCGATCGCCGCCTGGCCGGGCGCCTGGCAGGGCAAGAACCTCCGCGACATCCTCGACGCGCTCGGCCACGACGTCGACCGCCCCTGGCGCGAACTGCCCGCCGGGCAACGGGAATGGATCCTCTTCACCGACGAGCAGCCGGTCGTCACCGTGCACCCGGTACGGGACGCGGACCGCATCCAACGGCCGTACCAGGGCACGTACATGAGCGCCCGCCGGTATGTCATGAAGACCTTCTCCGACTCCAGGAGCCCGACGCTGCGCACCAAGGCGGAACGCTTCCTGACCAGCGCCCCCTGCCCGGTGTGCGGCGGCAGCAGGCTGCGCCCGGAGGCACTGGCGGTGACCGTCGCGGGCCGCACGATCGCCGAGCTGGCGGCACTGCCGGTCACGGATCTCGCCGCCGCGCTGGACAGCACCTCCGAGGCCGCCCGCGTCCTCACCGAGGACCTCACCTCCCGTATCGCCCCGATCCTCGAACTCGGCCTCGGCTACCTCAGCCTGGACCGCCCGACCCCCGGCCTCTCGGTGGGCGAGCTGCAACGGCTGCGCCTGGCAACGCAGTTGCGGTCCGGGCTGTTCGGTGTCGTCTACGTCCTCGACGAGCCGTCCGCGGGGCTGCACCCGGCGGACACGGAGGCCCTGCTCACGGTCCTGGACCGGCTCAAGTCGGCGGGGAACTCGGTGTTCGTGGTCGAGCACCACCTGGACGTCGTACGCGGCGCCGACTGGCTGGTGGACGTGGGCCCGCACGCCGGCGAGCACGGCGGGGAGGTGCTGCACAGCGGCCCCGTGCCGGAACTGGCCGCGGTCGAGCAGTCCGCGACGGCCCGCTTCCTCTTCGACCGCTCCCCCGCCGCCGTACGCCAAGTGCGCACCGCCCGCGGTCAGTTGAAGGTCGGTCCGGTCACCCGGCACAATCTGCGTGGGGTGACGGCCGAGTTCCCGCTGGGCGTGTTCACCGCCGTCACCGGCGTGTCCGGCTCCGGCAAGTCCACCCTCATCGGCGAGATCACCGAGGACCTGACCGGCGTGGCCCGCCTGGTCTCGGTCGACCAGAAGCCCATCGGCCGCACCCCACGCTCCAACCTGGCGACGTACACCGGCCTCTTCGACGTCGTCCGCAAGGTCTTCGCGGCCACCGACGAGGCGCGCGCCCGGAACTACGGTGTCGGCCGCTTCTCCTTCAACGTGGCGGGAGGGCGCTGCGAGACCTGTCAGGGCGAGGGGTTCGTCAGCGTCGAGCTGCTGTTCCTGCCGAGCACATACGCACCGTGCCCGGACTGCGGCGGGGCGCGCTACAACCCCGAGACGCTCCAAGTGACGTACCGGGAACGGAACATCGCGCAGGTGCTGGATCTGACGGTGGAGAGCGCGGCGGAGTTCTTCGCGGACATCCCGGCGGTGGCCCGCAGCCTCACCACCCTGCTCGACGTGGGCCTCGGCTACCTCCGCCTCGGCCAGCCCGCCACCGAACTGTCCGGCGGCGAGGCCCAGCGCATCAAACTCGCCGGGGAACTGCAGCGCGGCCGCCGCGGCCACACCCTCTACCTCCTCGACGAGCCGACCACCGGCCTCCACCCGGCCGACGTCGAGGTCCTGATGCGTCAGCTGCACGGCCTCGTCGACGCCGGCCACACCGTGATCGTCGTCGAGCACGACATGACGGTCGTGGCCGGCGCGGACTGGGTGATCGACCTGGGCCCCGGCGGCGGGGACGCGGGCGGACGGATCGTGGCGGCGGCGACGCCGACGGAGGTGGCGGCTGTGGACGGCAGCGCTACGGCGCCGTATCTGGGCCGGGTGCTGCCGCGGAGGACGTGAGCGCGCGCACGGGCAACCACGGAGACGGGCCCGTATCCGCATTCACAGGGATGCAGCCCAGGCCGCGGTGTCGTCGGGGTGCGAGAACCGGACGGTGCTGAGCGGTGCGAAGCGCGGATCGCCGGTGCGCCGCTCGATCTCGCGGCGGCGGCCCGCATGCTGGGACCAGGCCCACCACACCGGGTGTTCCTTGCTGAGCCAGCCCGCCCAGGTCTCCCTGTTGCCGCCGAAGAGAGGCTCTCGGGTGACCGTCCGCCGAAGGGAGCGGCGCAGGACGCGGGGCATGACGACGCGCTTGGCGTAGTCCAGCCAGAGCACGGTGTCGGCCTGCTCCCAGAGCAGGTCACGTACGTCCGGAGAGCCGATGGAGTCGATGATCCAGCGGGGTTCGGCCATGACGCGTGACACCGCCTCGGCCAGCTTGTCGTTGACAGCCCAGCCGGGACCGGTGAAGTACAGGGCGTCCATCTCGTGGTAGGGCACGTCCAGACGCTCGCTGACGGCCTGCGCGAGCGTGGACTTGCCCGCACCCGTGACACCCACCACCAAGATCCGCTCCATCCGTGCACCCTACAACGGCGCCGATTCCGGACATCCGGCCGCTGCCGGCCCAAACGGCGTGCGCAAGGTCACCCACCACGATCCGGACGTCAACGAGTTCGGCTTCCGCGGCGCCGCTCAGTGATCCCGCAGCCGGCCGACCAGGTCGCGGGGCAGGCCGTGGGTGTCGTGGAGGTACCGGTAGTCCTCCTCGCTCAGCGGGCCCGAGAACTCCCGGCGGGAGAGCACGCGTTGACCTCGTTCGAGAAGCCTGGTGAACCGCTGTTCCTCGTCCAGGAGCATCTCGTGGACGGTGCCGGTTCCGCAGGACTGGCGGAAGTGGTCCAGCGTGTGTCCGACGAGTTCCACGGGCAGGTCGGTCAGCGTGCGCGAGGGATCGTCGCGCCGAAGTGTGGTGAGGAGGCGGCGGATCAGGCGGCGCAGTACATAGCCGCGGCCGGTGTTGGACGGACGTACGCCGTCGCCGCGTACGACGATGCCCGAGCGCAGATGGTCGCAGACCACACGCGTCGAGTGCCCGTCCAGGTCCCACAGCGGCGGAAGCAGCCTCATCCACGGTTGGAACAGGTCCGTCTCGTAGACCGACCGGTGTCCCTGGAGGACCGTGGTCAGCCGTTCCAGGCCCATGCCCGTGTCGATGCCGCCCTGCGGCAGGGGTTCGAGGCTGCCGTCCTCGTGGCGGCGGTAGCGCATGTTCACGTGGTTCCAGATCTCCACCCACCGCGGGTCGGTGGTGGGGGTGCCCTCGGGTGGGGTGCCGGGGTCTCCGGTCCAGACGAAGATCTCCGAGTCGGGGCCACAGGGGCCGACGGGCCCGTTGGACCACCAGTTCTCGTCGTCGGTCAGCTCCACGGGCAGACCCAACTCCTGCCAGGTGCGCAGTGATTCGGTGTCCGGGCCGACCTGGTGGTCGCCGCCGAAGACGGTGACGTGCAGCCGCTCCCGCGGGATGCCGAATCCGTCGCGCAGCAGCTCGTGTCCCAGGCGCAGGCTCCGCGAGTGGCCGTAGTCGCCCAGCGACCACGAGCCGAGCATCTCGAAGACCGTCAGGTGGGTGTGATCACCGACCTCGTCGAGGTCGGTGGTGCGCAGGCAGCGCTGGAGGTTGATCAGGCGCCGTCCCTGGGGATGCGGGCGGCCCTGTAGGTACGGCGTGAGGGGGTGCATGCCGGAGGTGGTGAACAGCACCGGGTCCGAGGGCGGCGGCAGGAGAGAGCTTCCGGTGATGAGCTGATGCCCGCGCTCACGGTAGAAGTCGGTGAACGTCCGTACGGTCTGGTCGGTGTTCATGGCGATGTTCCTTCGGGTCATGAGGACCGGAAAGAACCGCGGGAGCAGCCTGCGAAGAGCAGCAGAGGTGGGGGGGAACCACGTCCCGGCGATCCGTTTCCGGCCGCCGGGGAAAAAGTGGTGAGGTCAGGCGTGGGCAGCCGGTGAGCTGGTCGCTCGCGCGGCTGCGGTGTGGTTGCAGGTCCTGACCTTCATGGAAGGAACGCTAACAGCAGCGCCGCCGGTCGGTCGCCGGGATTTCTCACGGCACGAAAATGCCCTGCTCGTGGCCGGGGCGCAGCGTTAGGGTCACATGTCATGCGACTGACGGTTCTCGGCGGCTGCGGCGCGTGGCCCACGGCGGCCCAGGCGTGCAGCGGCTATCTCGTCGAGTACGACGGGTTCCGCCTGCTGGTCGATCCCGGATACGCCACCCTGCCCCGTCTGCTGCGGCAGCACACGGTGGACGCCGTCGACGCCGTCCTGGTCAGCCACGGGCACCCCGACCACTGTGCCGACCTCAACCCCCTGCTCCGCGCCCGGGGGTTGAGCGACGACCCTCCGCCGCCCCTGCCCGTGTACGCGCCGCACGGGGCGCTCGACGCGGTGCTGGCGCTCGACAGACCGGGCATGCTCGCCGCGGCGTACCGTCTGCACGAGTTCGATCCCGGCGACCGGTTCGCCATCGGCCCGTTCAGCACCGACACCTGGCTGCTGCCGCACTTCGTGCCCAACGCCGGTATCCGGCTCAGCACGCCGCGCGGCGTGCTCGCCTACACCGGCGACACCGGCCCCAGCGCAGACATCCCGCGCCTCGCGGAGGGTGCGGACCTGTTCCTGTCGGAGGCCACCTACGTCCACCGGGTACCGGCCGCCGACGCGCCCTACCTGTTGACCGCGCGGCTGGCCGGACAGTACGCCCAACAGGCGGGCGCCGCCCGGCTCCTGCTCACCCACCTGTGGCCGGGCACGGATCCGACGAGCGCCCGGGAGGCGGCCGCGGAGCTCTTCGAGCAGCCGGTCGACGTCGCCGCACCGGATCTCGTCATCGAGCCGGCGTCCTGACCGGGGCGATTGCCGGACGGGCGCCTCTATGCCACCAACGCGGCGTGCATCCAGTCGGGTTGGACGGTCGCCGCGGGCTGAGCCGCCCGGGCGAGCGAGCGCCGGTCGCAGTGGCTGCCCGGCTCGATGGCGGCGCGTACGTCGACCTCGGCCACCAGCCCCCGCGCCGTCACCACCCGCCAGACCGAGGCCAGCAGCGAGTCGTCGCCGATGAAGGCGGGCGCCGTGCTGGCCGTCCCGCCGGCGATCCGGTAGTGCAGACGTACCGGTTGGACGGGAACGCCCGCGTCGAGTGCTGCCTGGAAGACGGCTCGCCGGAAGCTGCCCTGAGCGCGTCCGCACCAGGTGCTGCCCTCGGGGAAGACCGCGACGGCCTGGCCGGAGCGCAGCGCGTCCGCGATGCGGGCGACTGTCCCGGGCAGGGCGCGCAGCCGGTCCCGGTCGATGAACAGGGCACCGCTCCCGGCGGTCAGCGCCCCCGCCACGGGCCAGCCGCGGATCTCCGCCTTGGCGAGCATCCGGGCCGGGCGGACGGCGGCGAGCAGCGGGATGTCCAGCCAGGAGATGTGATTGGCGACCAGCAGCAGTCCGCCGGTGGGCGCGGCGGCGCCGGTGATACGGACCTGGACCCCTGCGGCCCGTACGATCCACCGGCACCACCGCTTCACCAGCTCGGCGGGGATCAGCCCACCGAGCGGCAACAGCACGACCCCGGCCAGCACCACGGCCGTGACCGCCACCATCCGCAGCACGGCACGCGGTACGGCCGTGGCGGACCCCGCCCGCTCGATGCACGCCCCCGGGGTGCAGGGCGCGCTGGGCAGCCAGACGCTCATCAGGCCGGCACGAGCGAGAGGAAGTGCCGCAGGTAGCGCGGGTTGACCCGGCGCATCGACAGCAGCACATACATGTCGGCGACCCCGAAGTCCGGGTCGTGGGCGGGCTCGGCGCATACCCAGGCGCCGAGCCGGCGGTGTTCGGGACCCAGGGCAGCAGCGGCCGTACCCGGAACTCCTCCGGAGCCAGGTGCTTGTCCCGCACCCGGTCCCAGGTCGCGGCGGCGAGCAAGCCGCCGTCGGCGAGCGGGATGGAGCAGCAGCCGGCCAGCCACTCGTGGCCGCGGTCCACCATGTAGCGGGCGATCCCGGCCCAGATGAGGCCGATGACGGCGCCGTCGCGGTGGTCGGGGTGCACGCAGGAGCGGCCGACCTCGACCAGGCCGGGGCGGATCGCGTCGAGCGCGGTCAGGTCGAACTCGCCCTCGGAGTACAGCCGTCCGGCGACCGCCGCGCGCTCCGGCGGCAGCAGCCGGTATGTGCCGACGACCTGTCCGGTCGCCTCCTCGCGCACCAGCAGGTGGTCGCAGTACGCGTCGAAGGAGTCGATGTCGTATCCCGGCTGCGGGGTGGCCAGCAGGGCGCCCATCTCTCCGGCGAAGACCTCGTGGCGCAGCCGCTGCGCGGCACGCACGTCGGCCTCGTCGCGGGCGAGGGAGACGGTGTAGCGGGTGGGGGCCTCGGACTGCGGGGGACGGTCGAGGGTCGTTACGCCGGTCATGGCTCTCTCCTGATCACGGGCCGGGTCGGCGGAGCGGGAGCAGACCGGTGGTGTGCGATCTGCCGCCCCTGTTCTTCCGATGCCGGCTGACCGTCGAGTAACCGGTGCAGAGAGAGCTGATGTGAGGTTGTTGAACGGCTCGGGCCGCGCCCGTCATTTCGCCGGAGCGCAGTGTTCCAGCCATCCGCGGGTCTCCGCGTCGTCGAATACACCGGCACTGCCCGGCGAACATCCACTGCAGCGCCCCTCCAGGGGCGCGGGGAACTTTGCAACCAGCCACGACGAACCCGCAGCCGAAGACACCAACTCCCCCCACGACGCTATCGCTTCGCCACCTTCCGCGTAGCCCGCAGCCACTCCTTGTTCATGCTCGTGATCGACACCAGCGGAATGCCCTTGGGGCAAGCCGTCGCGCACTCCCCCGTCAACGTGCAGCCGCCGAACCCCTCGTCGTCCATCTGCGCCACCATGTCGAGCACCCGCGTCTCCCGCTCGGGTGCCCCCTGCGGCAGCACGTTCAGATGGTTGATCTTGGCGGAGGTGAAGAGCATCGCCGCCCCGTTCGGGCAGGCCGCCACACATGCCCCGCACCCGATGCACTCCGCGTGCTCGAAGGCGAAGTCGGCGTCCGGCTTCGGCACCGGGGTGGCATGCGCCTCCGGCGCGGCGCCGGTCGGCGCGGTGATGTAGCCGCCGGACTGGATGATCCGGTCGAACGCCGTCCGGTCCACCACCAGATCCTTGATCACCGGGAACGCCGACGCCCGCCAGGGCTCGATGTCGATCGTGTCGCCGTCCTGGAAGGACCGCATGTGCAGCTGACAGGTCGTGGTGCGTTCGGGACCGTGCGCCTCACCGTTGATGACGAGTGAACACGCACCGCAGATGCCCTCACGGCAGTCGTGGTCGAAGGCGACCGGGTCCTCGCCCTTGAGGATGAGCTCCTCGTTGAGGGTGTCGAGCATCTCCAGGAACGACATGTCGGAGGAGATGCCGTCCACCTCGTAGGTGGACATGGCGCCTTCGGCGCCGGCGTTCTGCTGCCGCCAGACGCGCAGGGTGAGCTTCATGCATAGCTCCGCTGAGTGGGGTGGACGTACTCGAAGACCAGGTCTTCCCTGTGCAGGGTCGGGGCCTCGCCCGTGCCCGTGAACTCCCAGGCCGCCGCATAGCCGAACTCGTCGTCCCGGCGGGCGGCCTCGCCGTCCGGGGTCTGGGACTCCTCGCGGAAGTGACCGCCGCAGGACTCGGCGCGGTGCAGTGCGTCGAGGCACATCAGTTCGGCGAGTTCGAGGTAGTCGACGACACGGTTGGCCTTCTCCAGCGACTGGTTGAACTCCTCACCGGTGCCGGGCACCTTGATGCGCCGCCAGAACTCCTCGCGGATCTGCGGGATGCGCTCCAGAGCCTTGCGCAGTCCGCTGTCGGTGCGGGCCATGCCGCAGAACTCCCACATGAGCTCGCCGACTTCACGGTGGAAGGAGTCGGGGGTGCGGTCGCCGTCGACGGACAGGAGCAGGTTGAGCCGGTCCTCGGTCTCCGCCAACGTCTCCTGGACGACGGGGTGTTCGGGCGTCATCGGGTCCTGGTGCGGGTTGCGGGCGAGGTAGTCGTTGATGGTCGCCGGCAGCACGAAGTAGCCGTCGGCCAGGCCCTGCATCAGCGCGGAGGCGCCGAGCCGGTTCGCGCCGTGGTCGGAGAAGTTGGCCTCGCCGATCGCGAACAGGCCCGGGACGGTGGTCTGCAGGTCGTAGTCGACCCACAGGCCGCCCATCGTGTAGTGCACGGCCGGGTAGATCCGCATCGGGACGGTGTAAGGGTCCTCGGCGGTGATCCGTGCGTACATGTCGAAGAGGTTGCCGTACTTCTCCTCGACCGCCTGGCGGCCCATGCGCTTGATGGCGTCCGCGAAGTCGAGGTACACGCCCTGTCCGCCGGGCCCGACACCGCGGCCCTCGTCGCAGACGTTCTTCGCGGCGCGGGAGGCGATGTCGCGCGGGACCAGATTGCCGAAGGACGGGTAGATGCGCTCCAGGTAGTAGTCGCGCTCGCCCTCGGGAATCCTGTTCGGCGGCCGGTCGTCGCCCTTGGCCCTGGGCACCCAGATCCGGCCGTCGTTGCGCAGCGACTCGCTCATCAGGGTGAGCTTGGACTGGTGGTCGCCGGTGCGCGGGATGCAGGTCGGATGGATCTGGGTGAAGCAGGGGTTGGCGAAGAGGGCGCCGCGCCGGTGGGCCCGCCAGATGGCGGTGGCGTTGGAGTTCATGGCGTTCGTCGACAGGTAGAAGACGTTGCCGTAGCCGCCGCTGGCGAGTACGACGGCGTCCGCGAAGTATGTGTCGATCTTCCCGGTGATCAGGTCCCGGGCCACGATGCCGCGGGCCCGCCCGTCCACGACGATCAGGTCGAGCATCTCGGTGCGCGGATGCATCTCGATGTTGCCCGCGGCGATCTGCCTGCTGAGGGCCTGGTAGGCGCCGAGCAGCAGCTGCTGGCCCGTCTGTCCGCGGGCGTAGAAGGTCCGCGAGACCTGGACGCCGCCGAAGGACCGGGTGTCGAGCAGGCCGCCGTACTCGCGCGCGAAGGGCACGCCCTGCGCCACGCACTGGTCGATGATCTCCACCGAGATCTGCGCGAGCCGGTGCACGTTCGACTCCCGGGCCCGGAAGTCGCCGCCCTTGACGGTGTCGTAGAACAGCCGGTGGACGGAGTCGCCGTCGTTGCGGTAGTTCTTGGCCGCGTTGATGCCACCCTGCGCGGCGATCGAGTGGGCGCGGCGCGGGGAGTCCTGATAGCAGAACTGGACGACGTGGTAGCCCTGTTCGGCGAGCGTGGCTC